>Ga0302269_1000011_pt1 | contig 97464 bp, 59 predicted proteins | sample III_Bog_E2_2_FD_194560 | JGI IMG/M metagenome (GOLD analysis project Ga0302269, IMG submission 194560) | Peat permafrost microbial communities from Stordalen Mire near Abisko, Sweden - III_Bog_E2_2 | ecosystem: Environmental > Terrestrial > Soil > Wetlands > Peat | place: Sweden: Abisko...
GAAAAGGTTTTCACCAAGCTGTGAAGTCGGGCCCTTTCAAAGAAGCGGGTGTTTGCGCACTGCTTTCCCACCCATCGCAAAGAGCGCGATGGATGGGCACGGAGCTTTGTTCTGGCTAGGCGCGGATTAGCTCATTACGCCCACTCGCCCTGGCGCATGAGCGGTTCCACCGCGCCGGATGCGGTGATGCCGTCGATGTCGAGTTGGCCTGAGCCGATCATCCAGTCGACGTGAATCAGGCTGTCGTTGGCGCCCTTGGCGGCGAGTTGGTCCGGCGTGAGCGTGTCGCCGTCGCGCAGGCATGAGGAGTAGGACTGCCCCAGCGCGATGTGCGAGGCGGCGTTTTCATCGAACAGCGTATTGAAGAAGAGCATGCCGCTGGCGGCGATGGGCGAGGAGTTGGGAACCAGCGCGACTTCACCGAGGCGGCGGGCGCCGTCGTCGGTGTCAATGAGGCGCTCAAGGACTTCCTGACCGCGGGTGGCGTGGGCTTCGACGATACGGCCGTTTTCAAACCGCACCTGGATGCCTTCAATCATGGTGCCCTGGTGGGAGAGCGGCTTGGTGGCCGTCACGGTGCCGTCGGCGCGGTCCTTGTGGGGCGTGGTGAAGACTTCTTCCGTGGGCATGTTGGGGATGCAGTAGAGGCCGTTGCCGGCGGTGGTGCCTCCGCCGAGCCAGAGATGATCGTCGGCGAGGCCAAGGCGGAAATCTGTGCCGGGGCCGCGATATTGCAGATAGGAATAGCGCTTCTCATTCATGTAGGCGGCGCGATGATGGAGGCCTGCGTCGTGGGTCTTCCACGCGGCCACGGGATCGGGGGTGTTGATGCGCGTGGTCTGGAAGATGGCTTCCCACACTTTGGCTAATGCGGCGTCTGGGGCGTCTGCAGGAAACATGGCTGCGGCCCAGGCGGGCGTGGCGGCGGCAATGATGGTCCAGTTGATAGCGTGGCGGGTGATGAGTTCGAGCGCCGGGCGGTAAGCCTTGGAGACGGCGCTATTGGCGCGGCCCACCTTGCCGGGGTCTTCATTGGAGAGCAGGGCGGGATTGCCGCCGGCGATGGCCAGGCGGGCTGCGCCGCTCTTGAAGGCTGCGCCCATGCCGTCATAGAGCCACTTGGCGGCGTGGTCGAAGCTCGAGTCGGGCGCGTAGTGGTAGCGCATCAGCGTGGCTTCGTCGTCGGCGTAGAGGGTGGTGACCTGGGATGCGCCGGCGCGGTAGGCCTGCTCGGTGATGCGGCGGGCGAGGGGCAGCGCGTCGAGCGAGGCGGTCATGACGAGTTCCTGGCCGGGCGCGAGGCCGAGACCGACTTTGACGGCAACTCCGGCGAGCAGATCGAGTTTTTGTTCAAAGGTGCGGTCGGTGGCGACTTCAGCGGATATGGTCATGACGTTTCCCTCGTTGAGTTATTGGATCACTGCAACTTTTGCTCTCTTGCCAAGACGGACGACAATGCGGACTGGCAGGACGCCGATTGAGATGAGCGCGCCCGCGGCGCCTTCGCCGTCCAGCTTCACGGCCTTCTCAGCGATTTTGCGGTTGGCTTCTGCGCCACTCGCTGCCAGGCCAAGATGCACGAGCAGCTTTGGCAGTCGGATCTGATTTGCCTCCGGGCCAGCAATTTCGGCGTGTGCGACGGTCACTTCTTCGAGGTCTTCGGCGGTTTCCTTCTGCTGAAACATGCGGGCCCAGTTTTCATCGGCGGCTTGCGCTGCGGCCTCGCCGTGGAAGTCGGCGGTGATTGACCGCGCCAGCCGCTTCTTGGCTTCCATCGGATGGAGCTTGCCGGCGGCTACCTCGGCCTTCAGCGCCTCAACCTCTGAGCCGCGCAGGTCGGTGAGGAAGAGAAAATACTTCCACATGAGTTCGTCGGAAACGCTCATCAGCTTGCCGTACATTTCGGCGGGAGGCTCGTTGATGCCGATGGCGTTGTTTAATGATTTGGACATCTTCTGCACGCCGTCTGTGCCTTCGAGGATCGGCGTCATGAGGATGATCTGCGGCTTCTGGCCGTAGTGGCGCTGCAGCTCGCGACCGCAGCCGAGGTTGAAGCGCTGATCGGTGCCGCCGAGTTCGACGTCAGCTTCCAGCATCACCGAGTCGTAGCCCTGCATGACGGGGTAGAGCAGCTCGTGCAGACTGATGGGCTGCTCGGCCTGGAAGCGCTTGTGAAACTCGTCGCGCTCCAACATTTGAGAAACGGTGAAGTGCGCGGTGAGGCGAACGATGTCTTCATAGCCGAGCTTGCCGAGCCACTCGGAGTTGTAGCGGACTTCAGTGACGCATTCGTCGAGGATCTTGAAGACCTGCTGCTTGTAGGTCTCGGCGTTGGCGTCGATCTGCTGCCGCGTAAGCGGCTTGCGGGTGACATTGCGGCCTGTGGGGTCGCCGATGAGGGAGGTGTAGTCGCCGATGAGGAAGATGACGGTGTGGCCGAGCTGCTGGAAGTGGCGCAGCTTGCGCATGAGCACGGTGTGGCCGAGATGCAGGTCGGGCGCTGTGGGGTCGAATCCGGCTTTGACGCGGAGGGGGCGGCCGGTTTTGCGGCTGTCTTCGAGGCGCTCGCGCAGGTCGGGGACGCGGATGATTTCGGCGGCGCCCTTCTCAAGGAGGTCCATCTGTTCGTCTACGGGTAGAAACTCGCTCATGTCGTCTTTCAGTATAAGGGGACGGGGTTTAGTGGATTTGCGGGTGCCGTTCCAGGGGATGGTCGAATCATGAAACTTCGCATCCCGCTGCTTCATCCAAGCGGCAGGAGAGAACACCCTATGCCTTTAGTTACTGGACGCGCAGTGCAGGTTCCCGCCGCGGGCGGAGCCTTTGAATTAGTGCAGAAAGAATTTCCCGAGCCAGGACCGGGGCATGTGCGCATCCGCGTGCAGGCTTGCGGCGTCTGCCATAGCGATTCGATCACCAAGTTCGGCCTCTTGCCCGGCATCGCCTATCCTCGCGTTCCAGGGCACGAGGTTGCGGGCGTTGTGGATGCCGTCGGCGCGGATGTGCCCTTGTTCAAGGCAGGCCAGCGTGTTGGCCTCGGATGGCACGGCGGGCACTGCAACTATTGCACGCCCTGCCGGCGCGGCGACTTCATTTTGTGCGAGAACGGGCAGATTTCCGGAATCAGCTTCGACGGGGGATATGCCGATTACGTGATTGCGCCGGCGAATGCACTGGCGCTCATTCCCGACGATCTGGCGAACGTGGACGCAGCGCCGCTGATGTGCGCCGGCGTGACCACCTACAACAGCCTTCGCCATAGCGGCGCCAAGGCCGGCGATACGGTGGCGATTCTGGGCATCGGCGGCCTGGGGCATCTGGCGGTGCAGTTCGCGGCAAAATCCGGCTATCGCACCATCGCCATCGCGCGTGGCGCGGACAAGGCTCCGCTGGCCAAACAACTGGGCGCGCACATCTACATCGACAGCACCACGCAGGACTTTGCTGCTGAATTGCGGAAGCTGGGCGGGGCGGCGGTGATTCTGTCCACGCTGACCAATGCGGAATCGCTGACGGCCGCGGTGGGCGGACTTGGACCCAACGGCAAGCTGGTGATACTGGGCGTGCCGGACAAGCCGTTCGAGGTGAGCGCCATCCCGCTGATCATGGGCAACCGGTCCATCGCCGGCTGGGCGTCGGGGACGGGAATGGACTCGGAAGACACGCTCAACTTCAGCGCGGTGGCGGGCGTGAAGCCGATGATCGAGACGTATCCGCTGGAGAAGGCGGCGGAGGCGTTTGACCGCATGATGAGCGGGAAGGCGCGGTTCCGGGTGGTGCTGACGACGGGGGCCTGATCTAAATGCAAGAGAAGTTAAGGGGCCTGTTCGCCGGTGGAGGCGGGCAGGCCTTTTTGCGTTTCCGGCGTAAGCCGGGGCGCAACCATCGGCGCGTCCAATGACGTATCCAGGGCTTCAGAGAGCCGGCTGGTCATGACCTGGAAGTGATAGCCCATGACCGCGAGGGTCATGGCCGCGCCGACGCAATGGCGATAGCGCGTGGCGACGGTGAGCAGAAACTTCCAGTAACTCCAGCGCTGGCGGTTGAAGACTCCCTGGCGCACGATGGAGGTGACAAAGGCGCGGGCATTGCCGCGGGTGAGCCACTGCTGGCGGGAGGCGCGATGGCCCGGCGGGCGTTGGCTGGGCCTGGGCTGGGTGCGGCTGAGGTAGAGCTTGACGCGCTCATAGTAGGCGGCGCTCGAATAAATGCGTTTGAGCACGGAGCGGTAGCCCTCGATGAGTTTGGCTGCTTCCATGTGGGGCAGGAAGTTGAGCTTGTCGCCGGTGTTGTCGCCTGCGCCGGCATCGAGGATGCGGCCCTCCTTGTGAAGGCGGCGAAAGAGCTGGGTTCCGGGCATGGCCTGGAGCAGTCCGACCATGGCGATGGGGATGCCGCTTTTCTGAATGAACTCGACCATGCGGTCGAATATGTCGTCGCGATCGGTGTCGAAGCCGAGGATGAAGCCGCCCATGACCTGCATGCCGTAACTCTGGATAGTGGCAATGCTGTCAAGCAGGCTGCGGCGGGTGTTCTGGAGCTTGTTGGCGGCGATGAGGCCGGATTCATCGGGGGTTTCAATGCCCAGGAAGACGGAGACGAAGCCGGCGTCCCGCATGAGTTGCATGAGCTCGGGATCGTCGGCGAGGTTGAGGGAAGCCTCGGTATTGAAGTCGAAGCTGGTTTTGTATTGGCTGCGCCACTGGGCAAGGGCGACGCATAACTCTTTGGCGCGGGCCTTGTTGCCGATGAAGTTGTCGTCAACGATGAAGACCGCTTCGCGCCAGCCGGCGGCGCGAAGCTGGTCGAGTTCGGCGAGAACCTGCGCGACGGCCTTGGTGCGGGGGCGGCGTCCGTAGATTTCGATGATGTCGCAGAACTCGCAGTTAAAGGGGCAGCCGCGCGAGTACTGCACGGCCATGGTGGAATAGCGGTGCATCTTGATGAGGCTCAGGTCGGGGAGCGGACTCAAGCTCATCTCAGGCCGTTCGGGCGCTTGATAAACGTGCTTGGCGACGCCCTGTTCGAGGTCGAGGGCGAGGGCGGCAATGAGCGCCTCGGCTTCGCCGATGACCACGTGGTCGGCCTTGAGGTCGGCATAGGAGAGACTGCTGGCAATGGGTCCGCCGACTACGGTGCGAAGTCCGCGGGCGCGGCAGCGATCTACGATGGCGGCGAGGGAGTCGCGCTGGATGTGCATGCCGCTGAGCAGGACCACGTCGGCCCAAGCCAGATCGCGATCGCGGAGAATCTCGACGTTGGTGTCTACGAGGCGCTTGTTCCAATGTTGGGGCAGGAGGGCGGCAACGGTCATGAGCCCCAGCGGAGGCTGCGCGGCGCGCTTGCCGAGGAACTTGAGCGCATGTTTGAAGCTCCAATAGGTGTCAGGGAATTCCGGATAGACGAGCAGAGCGTTCATTGAATTCCCTTCGAGGGAGAAGGTCGCGGGTGAGTTTGATGGGTAAGATCCAGGCCGTATTCCCCGCCAGCGGAAACAAGTGCGGCCAGCTCGCGCAGGCGACCTTCTCCAGCCTTTTATTTTTCTCATTGGCGGGGAGGAAAACTGGTCAAAAGGAACCAGGTTGCTGGGAAGCGGGCGCGCCAGGCGCTTGGCCGGGAGACGAGCGGAATGGCGCGGCTCAGGGTGTTGCTGACCATGGGGCTTAGAGGAAGCGCGGCCAACCAGGACGCGCTTCAAGCCTGCCTATCTGCCGAGGAATCCTGCAGGGATCAATCGGGGTGTTTCGCAAGCTGCTTCTTTTTTTTCGATGGGCCTCTCGTGATCTGTGGTGCATCTGGGGTGGAGCAGCAGAATTTCTCATCTTCGAAGTACGCTTTGGCAAGGTGCGCTTCCAATTGGTCCCATGGGTGCCTGCTCAGGACTTGGTTGGTGATACGCTCCGTTTCACTGGACATTGATGATTTTCTCCCTTGAGTCTCCGCGTGGCGATCCTTGCTTTTCCGGGGAAATGCGCCGCGAGCAGGTTGAGGAAGATAGGACCGTGTTTTCCGTCATGGAAGAAACGGTCGGGCTTCCTTGTTCATTGAGGACCTCTGCCAATTTTTCACAGAGCGCGGAGCGAAAACTGTATTGAATTGGACAGTTTTCAATGGGAAGCAAGGGGTTTCCGGCGGCCACTTCGGTGCCGGTAGCGCGCCGCGAGGGGGCCATAATTGCCGCCATGTATCGATTCAAACGCCAATTCGATCATCGCAAGCCCACTTTGAAGCGCTGGCAGATTGTATTGAATCTCAGTGTTCAAATCGTACTCATTGCGGTTGGCGTGATCGGGCTGGGCATATCGATCGTATCGCTGGCCAGAATGATGAGGACGGGAGATGCATATGGGATCGCCGGTTTGGAGAAGATCGCCGTTGCGGCGTGCGCTCTTTTGATTTTGACCGGTGCGCTGTGCGCGAGGGCATGGATTCGCAGGCTGGCGAAGCTCTCTGATTCACAGGTTGAATTCCGAGAGGCTTCGACGCCGCCAATCTCCACTCGTCCGTCCGCCACGCTATAATTCCTCCATGCAGGTTGCAGCCCGGCTTCGCGCCCTCGCCTCTTCGCGCTTTCTCAGCGCGCGCGCAGCCCATGCCGCGGCGGCTCGCGCCGCCTAGATGACTGCTCTTCCCATCCAAAATCTCAGCACACAATTCCGAATCAGGTAAATCCGCGATGGATTCCTGGTCCTTGCTAAGGTTTTACTGCCTGGTTCACGTTTCCCTGCCCGCAGGCGGTTGATAATAAAGTCATCTGAAGATGGAGTTCTGATGGAAGAGTTCAGTCGTATTCAGCGACTCCCGCCGTATGTGTTCAACATTACGGGGGAGATGAAGGTGAAGGCTCGCCGCGCGGGCGAGGACATTATCGACTTTGGCATGGGCAATCCCGATGGGGCCACGCCGAAACACATTGTGGACAAGCTGGTGGAAGCGGCGCTGAAGCCGGCGACGCATCGCTACTCGGTGTCGCGGGGGCTGCCGCGGCTGCGCAAGGCCATCTGCAACTGGTACAAGACGCGCTACAACGTGGACCTCGATCCGGAGACCGAGGCCATTGTCACCATCGGGTCAAAGGAAGGCATTGCGCACCTCTGCCTCGCCATTCTCGACTCACGGGACACGGTACTGGTGCCCAACCCCAGCTATCCGATTCATATCTACGGACCGGTGATTGCCGGAGCGCACGTGGTGAGCGTGCCGGTACACGACCGTGAGCAGTTTCTGGCGCAGCTTGAGGACCTGATTCCGCGCATGGTGCCGCGGCCCAAGGCGCTGATCGTGAACTTCCCGTCGAATCCTACAACAGAGTGTGTTGACCTGCCCTTTCTGGCGCGGCTGGTAGAACTGGCGCGGGAGTACGGTTTTCACCTGATTCAGGACCTGGCTTATGCGGATATTGCATTTGACGGATACAAGCCGCCCAGCGTGTTGGAGGTTCCGGGCGCGAAGGATGTGGCTGTCGAGTTCTTCACGCTCAGCAAGAGCTACAACATGCCGGGGTGGCGGGTGGGATTCATGGTGGGCAACCCGGTGCTGGTGTCGGCTCTGGCGCGACTGAAGAGCTACTTCGACTACGGGACGTTTACGCCGATCCAGGTCGCGTCGATTGCGGCGCTGGAAGGGCCGCAGGAGTGCGTGGCCGAGATCTGCGAGACCTACCGCAGCCGCCGCAACGTGCTGGTGGAAGGCCTGAACAAGCTGGGCTGGCCGGTGGCGCTACCCAAGGCCACCATGTTTGTGTGGGCGCAAATACCCGAGCGTTACCGCAAGCTTGGGTCGCTGGAGTTTTCGAAGCTGCTGCTGAATGAGGCTAAGGTTGCGGTGTCGCCGGGGATCGGGTTTGGGGATTACGGGGACGGGCATGTCCGGTTTTCGCTGATTGAGAACGAGGAGCGGACACGACAGGCGCTGCGGGGGATCAAGGCTATGCTGGCTAAAGCTCAGTGAACAGTGCGCAGTGCGCAGTGGGCAGTGGAGGCTCGCACTGGCTTGGCCGCGACCGCGGGATTCGCGATGGTCGCTCCGCATCTCTTGACAGCAGAGTGAGTTCTCGACGGAATGTGCTCATTTGCGCGTGCGCGGCCGCCAGTGCTGGTGGGTTACCCACCCCCCCTCTCCTCCCTGCAAATAACCGGCTTGTTTTCATCAGGTTACGGGAGGCCCCTCGCCGTGGATTGGCGATTCTAAATGGCTTACCCGCAGATATATGAGGACAAAGGACTTACGAGCGTATTCGCAGGTCTTTTTGGCTCGATGAGGCAAGACGCAATCTCTATGATGGCTCTCTATTTCTGATTGTGCGCCAATGGAGAGAATTAATCGGCAAAAGTGAGAGAAGAGTTTTCAGTCCGGAGCGCTCTCCCTATCGTGTGCCTTGAGGATGTAAAGATTGGCTAAACCATAGAGGTTATTCGCGTTTTGGTGATGACGGGAAAGCCCGGCGCGGCTTCGCCGCGCACGAAATCTCAAAATTCGTTCGAATGGACTTCCCAGGGCTGCGCTGCGCTTGCCCTGGGCTATTCTCTTGCGGTCCCTCCGGGACGCTTAGAGCAGGCGGTGTGCGACAATCGATGCACCGGACGTTGCTCGCGCAAGGGAGAGGTCACCATGCAATTGCCAACTGAACCGGATGCAAACCAACTGACTCCGAACCAACCGTCTTCGGTGATGGGTGCGACCCTGCCGGCGAAGAGGCGCGCTTCCGCGGTTCTGCTCTCCGTGGCAATGCACGGCGGCGTTCTGGTGCTGGTGCTGGTGGTGGGACATGTGGCTCGCAGCAGGATGGCTGCGCCTACCGATTTCCAGAGGATGGCGCTGGTGGAGACGGCGGGCGGCGCACACGCTGTTCCGTTCCCGCTGCCGCCGATGGACCAGGCTGCAAAGATCCACGATCCCGACAAGTCGCCGGACGTGCCAAAGAAGACGATTGTTCCCGTGAAGGAGACGCATCCCAAGGTGTCTGGCGGCGGGGCGCCGATGAACCCGCGCAAGGGCAATGGAACCGGCCTGGCGCCGATGGGCAACGGGAGCGATGCGGAGGACGCGCGGCCGGCGTTTCCGGTCTTCTCGCCGCACCCGCCGGTGAGGGACAGGGCGCTATTGCCGGCCACCGAAAAGAAGATTGTGGTGGACGTGACGCTGGACGCGCAGGGCCTGGTGCTGAGCGAGACGCTGGTGGAGGGGATGGGCAACCGGCTGGACCAGATTGTGCTGGACATTGCCCGGACCTGGCGCTTTCAGCCGGCGACGGTGAACGGCAAGGCTGTGCCTTCAGAGGCTGAGTTGATTTTCCCGTTCAATTCGAGCTACCCGATTACGGACTCGTAGGGAGAGATGCGGCTCAACATGCTGCGGAAAAACTCCTGCTTCTATCCCGATATTCCAAAGAACAACCCGCAGGGGCTAAAGCCCGGCTCATTTTATTGGCTTTGTGGCACGACTGAACAGCTTGGTGAAAAACTCCATCTGGTGATCGAATTCGCGTGAAAGACATCCCGCAGGGGCTAAAGCCCTTGATTATTTTGTTGCGGTTACAGCCCGGGGCCCAGAGGGCACCCCGCCGTGCCCTTGTTACAAAACCCGCGCGAATCGTGGTCCGAACGAGTTTTTCACCAAGCTGTGAAGTCGTGCCCCTTCGCACATCTGCCTGAAGCCGGCGGTTTTCCGCAGGCTGTAAAGCCAGGTCTGCGCGAATCAGCGCACTGCTTCCCACCCATTGTGCACAGAACGCACAATGGCATCCATTCCGCATCTTCCCGCGGAATGGGTGGGAAGCAATACGCCCGTGCGAGCCTTACGCGAGCGCCTGTTCCACGCAATGGTGCTCAAGCCATCGTGAGTTGCATCGCATCCAGTTGTTGATAGCTCATCTCCATGCCGCCCTCCTTGCCGGTCGCGAGCATGGCAGCACGCGTTTCGGCGTCCGGCAACGTCATCCGCATCGGCATCCCTTCGAACTACTCCCGCGCAATCGTGCCTAATTCGCCTGTGCGTTGATCGAACCACGCATCCATGGCGGGATCGTGTTCCAAAGTATGGCCAAATCGCAGCAATTCCACTCTCATCGCCGCTCCATCTTCATTGAAGGATTTATGGCGCCTGCGCCCTTCGGCCCCAAATATAAAAGACCCAGGCAAACCTTCCGGGCATCGCAGACTCAGGCTAAATTGTCGCGGAGAAGCAAAAGTTCATCCTTCCCCACGCGGCAATCGCCTCACTCAGCAGTTTGAGCTCTAATCATCACGGAAGCTATGGAGGCGCCCCATGACCAGAATGAAGAAAGTAGTCATCACCGCGTTCGGCGACGAGAGCAAACTCGCAATCGTGGAAAGCGATCTCCCCGATCCGGGCGCCGATGAGGTTCAGCTTTCGGTGGAGTACAGCATCGTCTGCGGCTCAGATGTCAGCATGCGCCGCGGCGCCTATCCTTTTCAGAAGAAGCCGCCCCTCTCTCCCGGTTACAGCGTCATCGGCAGAGCCCGCCTCAACGGCAACGGGTGTTCCCGATTCAAAATCGGCGATCGCCTGGCATGCCTTACGAAGTACGACGGGCAGGCCGAGCTGATCAATCTTCCCGAAAAGTATCTGATCCCGGTGCCCGAAGGTGTTGATCCAAAGGCAGCCGTTGCGTTGATTCTCGATTGGGTCACCGCGTACGAGTTGCTGCATCATGCGGCTCACATCAAGGCCGGCGACAAGATCTTCGTTCACGCGCTCAGCGGAGCCGTGGGTGGTGCGATGCTACGCCTTGGCCAGCTCCAGGGCGCTCAGATCTTCGGCACCGCCTCCGCAAAGAAACACGAAGAACTGCGGCGACTTGGAGCTGTGCCTTTCGATTACTCAAACAAGGATTGGATTCCGGCGATCCAGAAACTGGGCGGCGTCGACGCAGTCTTTGATCCCCTCGGCTACGAGAGCTTCGACGAATCGTATTCAATCCTCGGCAAGGGTGGTGTGCTGGTGGGCTATGGCATGAACCTCCCTTCATGGACCAAGCAGCCCAGCCGGCCCATGCTTCCGTCGATCCTGAATCTGTTCTCAAAAAACCTTCTCTTCCGGTCAGGCAAGCGAACCACTTTCTTCGGCGTCAGGCGCGGATCAAGCGGCTTTGCGCCCGCACTCAATCAACTCTTCGAATGGCTGAAAGAAGGCAAGATCTCCGTCCCGATCAGGGCCATTTTCAAGCTTGATGAAATCCAGCAGGCGCATCGCGAATATGCCGGCGGCGCCGGAATGGGCTCCATCGTCATCGAGGTCAACCCGTAGTCTTCGATGGGGAACTCTCCGATATCCAGCAATCCACCTACTCCCGGTTCCGAACCGGCAAGGGAAAGGGCGCGCATTGCGCCAATGCAATAAACTCAAACCGTGGGCTTTCAGGACTTTCTCGGCAACACGCAAACCGTCACCCATCTGCGCGAGGCGATCCGCGCCCAGCGGTTTCCCCACTCGCTCATCCTGTCGGGGCCAAAGGGCGCGGGCAAATACACCCTGGCCCTCATGCTGGCCAAGGCGGTCAACTGCACCAATCCCACCGAATCAGACGGACTGCCCGACTTCTGCGGCTCGTGCCGCAACTGCACCCGCATCGCCGACTCCGCAAACCTTGAAACCCTGGTCGCCGAGGCGGTCGAAGCCCGCGAGGGCCTGCGCGAAAGCGATAAAAAAGAAACCCGGATCCTCATCCAGACACACCCCGATCTGCTCGTCGTCCCGCCCGACCCGCCCCAGCTCATGATCAAGCTCGGCCAGGTCCGCCAGGTCATTCACGTCGCCTTCTACCGTCCGCCGGTTGAGTCGGCGCGCACCTTCACCATCTTCACCTCGTCGGCCTTCATGAAGGAGGCGGCCAACAGCCTGCTGAAGGTTCTCGAAGAGCCGCCCGAACACACCTCGCTGATCCTGCTCACGGAAAATCCCCAGGAGATGCTGCCGACAATCCGGTCACGCGCCGTGATTCACCACCTGGGCGCAATTCCCGCCGCGGATCTTGAATCCCTGCTCGCCCAACGCCGTCCCGAGCTCAAGCCGCCTGATCGCGCCCTGGCCGCCCGCCTTGCTGAAGGCGCCGTCGGCCGCGCCCTCACCATCGACCTCGCGGCTTACGTCGCGAGCCGCCAGGAGGCTCTCATCCTGCTCCGCACCGCGCTGCGGGAGCCCGACTATTCGCAGCTCTTCCAGGTCACGGAAAAGTTCCGCGCCGGCGCAGACGGCCAGGAGAAGATGATCGGCCTGCTCCGCGCCACCGGCAGCCTGCTTGAGGATCTGCTGCTGGTTGTTGCCGGCACGCCGCACCTCATCCGCAACATCGACCTCGCCGCCGAGCTCAGCCGCATGGCCCAAGACCTGACGATCGATTGGATTGACAATGCCGCCCGCGCCCTCGTTCAGGTGGAGCAGGGCATGCGCCGCAACCTGCTCCGCTCCCTCTCCATCGACGCCATGGCCGTCTCCCTCGACCGTGGTTAGCACCGGACAGCGGTTTCCAGGCTTCTTCACTTGTTCACTCATTCAAGGGCGCTCCCGCGCATTCATGCATCAAAAGAGCAACCTCGGCGCCCCTTCGCGCATCTGTTGAAGTACAAGTAACCCTGCCATTGTACGGATTTCGGTGCTCATCGGGTGTTTTGTGCCCGTGCGAACGTTTATTTCTGTGTTGCGCGTGTAAGACAAGAGCTGTTGTTGATTGCAGAAGCTTTTGGGTCGTGATTCTCGTCTTAACAGAAGCCGCCAGAATTCAAGCAGGGAACTGCAGACCGGCAAACGACGGTGGCAGTTTCCAAGCTTTTTCACTCATCCACTTTTTCACTTGCACCCGAAGTTCACTTGCTCCCCGAAGGAGGTGCGATTCGTCATGGCAAGCCTCACCACTCAAGCCAATCTTCCCGAACTGCCCAGCAAGGCCGCCCGCCCGCGCATCCGTTCCCGCAAGCCCATGCCGCTGCCGGCGCCCGTCCACTTCCCCGCGCATTTTATAGAGGACGATGTTCCGCGCCACCACGCCGAGCTCTTCTACCTGCAAAAGCAGATTCAGACGCAGACCCGCATGGTCATCGTGCTGGAAGACGGCGAGGAGATCGAAGGCTGTATCGAGTGGTACGACCGTCACACAATCAAAGTCCGCGGCAGATCGAAAACCCTGATCTACAAATCCGCGATCAAGTACATGTACAAGTACGGGGACCCGGGCCAGTAGTGCCAGTTGTAAAGTTTAAGTTGCCAGTTGCCAGTGGTCGGTGATCTCTATTGCCTATTCCCTGCTTTCCCCAGCCTGTCCCGAATCGCCGCGCCAATTCCCTCCGCCTGCGGCAAAGGGCAAAGAATCACCGTGCAGCCGCGGTCATCGAGCGCCCTCAGGCCCGCATAAAGCGCCCGCGCCAACTCCTCGGGCGCATCCCATCGCCCCCAGGCAAATACCTGAACTCCAGCGGGCGCCTCAATCTCCGCAGGCAGCATCACGCCCACCCGCTCCCCGGCCCAGCGCTCGGCCGAATCGGCAAGCCGCGCTTCAATCTCTCCAAGCGGCGCATCCACCAGCACCAGCCGCGCTCGCGGCGCATAATGCTTCAATCCCACACCCGGTGAAGGCAGCGCATCCGGTGGCGTCTCCTGCAATTCTTCGCGGGTAAAAATCTCCACCGCCCCGGCCACAGATCGAATCTGTTCCGCGGTCACCGCTCCGGGCCGGTAGATCAGCATGGGACTTTGACAGCAATCCAGCACTGTCGATTCCACGCCGAGCCCGGTCGGCCCCGCATCCAGCACCGCATCGATCCGCCCGTCCAGATCGTCCAGCACATGTTCGGCCGTCGTGGGGCTGGTGTGCCCAAACAGATTCGCGCTTGGCGCAGCCACCGGAATCCCGGCGCGCCGGATCAGTTCCAGCGCCACCGGATGGGCCGGCATCCTGACGCCCACCAGTTCCCGTCCCGCCGTCACCGCATCGGGAATTGCGTCTGTCCTTCTCAGCAGCAGCGTGAGCGGCCCCGGCCAAAACGCCTCCATGAGCCGGCGCGCATTTGCAGGGAGTTCCTCAATCAACCCATTCAGCATTTCCAGACTGGAAACGTGCACAATCACTGGATCCCACGCCGGTCGCTGCTTGGCGGCAAAGATCCTCTCCACGGCCGCGGAATCAAGCGCATGCGCTCCGAGCCCGTAGACGGTTTCGGTGGGCAGCGCCACGAGGCCGCCGGCGCGCAGAATCCCCGCCGCCTGTCGCAGCGCCTCAAGCGCTTCGGCCGTGTCCAGGTGGTCCGCATCCACTCGCAATCGCAGCGTCTTCACACTCCTATTGTCGCCTCCCACGCCGCACAACTGCGCCGTGGCCCTCTCCTTTCGCCTCTTTACTGGCGAAAGGACGGAAAGCAGTGCGCCAGTGCGAGCCTCCCGCAAGCGTCTGCCGAACCGCAGGTGCGTTGCCGTATACTCACTGTTTACCATGCCCGTCGAAACCGAGATCAAATTCCGCGTCGACGACCTCACCGGCCTGGCCCTCCGCCTTCAGGCTGCCGGATTCACGCTCGAAACCCCACGCAGCTTCGAAAGCAATGTTCTGTATGACACCCCGGACCGCCGGATGCGAGCCCGGACTGAGATTCTCCGCATCCGCAATTACGCCGGCCGCAACCTCCTGACCCACAAGCGCCTTCCTGACGTTGGCCCCGGCGAGGATACGCACAAGCACCGCATCGAGACCGAAACCGAGGTCTCCGACGGCGATGCCCTGGCCGAGGTCTTTCGTTCTCTGGGCCTGGTCCCGGCGTTTCGTTATGAGAAATGGCGCACCGAGTGGTCCTCTGGCGAAGGCCACTGCGTGGTCGACGAGACCCCCATCGGCAACTACGCCGAGCTTGAAGGCCCAGCCGATTGGATTGACCGCACCGCCGCGAGCCTGGCCGTCAACCCCTCCGACTACATCACCCTCAGCTATGGGCGGCTCTTTGAAGTCTGGCGCGAGCAGCACGGCTCCGCCGCAAACGATCTCACTTTTTCCGCGGTCGCCGATTCCCTCGCAACCCGCTAACCGCGGCCTTGGGGTTGTAAGATGGCTGCCGGGAATGTTAATGGAGGAAAGGGATCGCCCAAATGAAAATCAAACTCTTCACTGTTCTGGCTGTTGCGGGAATCTTCGGCGCGATGCAGGTGCAGGCGGTGCGGAGCCAGGTTGTCTCAATGCCTGCCAAGGCACCCGTGGCGCATGGCCAGGTTGGCTCGGCGTTTTCGCAGGCGCCGGTGGAGCACGTCTCGACGCTGCTGTCGCGGCACGACTTCATGTACGCCGGCGAGGCGAAGGACCGGAACATCTATATTGTGCGCGGCGGAAAGATTGCCTGGAGCTTCTCAGACCCCGCGGGCAACGGCGAGATCAGCGACGCGGTGATGCTGTCGAATGGAAATATTCTCTATACGCACCAGTTCGGGATTGCCCTGGTGACGCCGGACAAGAACGTGATCTGGACCTACGATGCGCCGGCGGGCACCGAGGTGCATACGGCGATTCCGATCGGCAAGGACCACGTGCTGTACATCCAGAACGGCGACTTTCCCGTGGTGCGCGTGGTGAACATGACCACGAATGCGACGGAGAAGGAGTTCAAGCTGAAGACCAGGCTGCCAGCGAGCACGCATGGGCAGTTCAGGCACGCGCGGCTCACGGCGCAAGGCACGCTGCTGGTGGCGCACATGGATTTGAACAAGGTGGTGGAGTACGACACGGACGGCAACGAACTGTGGTCGTTTCCGGCGGACCGTCCCTGGGGCGTGACGCCGCTGGCCAACGGGAATGTGCTGATCACCGACAGCAAGGGCGTGCGGGAGATTACGCGGCGCGGCGACACGGCGTGGGGTTGGACGCCGGCGGATGCGCCGGGCTACACCTTCGCCAATCTGCAGCAGGCGTGGCGGCTGCCCAACGGGAACACGGTGATCAACAACTGGGTGAACGAATGGGATGCGGACCCCGCCAGCCTGGTGGGCACTGTGCAGGCAGTGGAAGTGAATCCGGCCATGCAGGTGTTGTGGACGCTAAAGGCGTGGGCTGAGCCTGCGAACCTGGGACCGGCGACGACGCTTCAGTTTCTGGACGGCCCGGCAGCGGAGGATGTGCACTTCGGGGATTTCAAGTAGGAGAAGAAAGCATCCTCTCATCTCTTCGGAGAATCTCTAACTCCAGACATTCCAGAGTGTGATTTGTGCTGGGAACCAGGAGTCGAGAGACGATGACCAAACCATCCAACGAAGAAGCGCTGCGCACACAAGTGGTGAAGCTGCTCAAGGGCGGCGACGCTCATGCGACCTTCGAACACGCGACAAAGAATTTTCCAGCGGACTTGCAGGGCAAGCGGCCTGAGGGAGCGGAACATTCGCCGTGGGAGGTGCTGGAACACCTGCGAATTGCGCAGTGGGACATTTTGGATTTCTCGCGGAATCCCGAATACAAGGCCCGCGAGTGGCCCAAAGAGTATTGGCCGGAAACGCAGGCGCCACCTGATAAGGGCGCGTGGACCAAAGGCGTGAAGGCTTTTCAGACCGATCTCCAGGCGATGTGCGAACTGGTAGCGGACGAGAAGACGGATTTGTTCGCGAAAATTCCGCACGGGGACGGGCAGACGATTCTGCGCGAGGCGCTGGTGGCCGCTGATCATAACGCCTACCATCTGGGCGAGATGGTGCTGCTGAGACGGCTGCTGGGAGCTTGGAAAAGTTAGCAGGTCAGCAAGTCAGCGGGTCAGCAAGTCAGCCGCGCTGCGTTCACGCCTCGATGCGGATGCATTTTCCGAAAATGCCGTTCGCACCAATCCACCCGTTGATCAAGCCCCGATTGTTTCCGATCTGGTAACGTGCCCCATTAGAGCGGTTTCAGGATAGGTATACCCTATCTGCACTACTGCGAGGTCGCCGCTCCTTGGGGTCGCGTCGACTTGAGTGTATTCCCTTTGGGTACGGCAATCCTGAAACCGCTATAATCGCCTTGACGATGTGCAGATATTCGTGGCCGCGCACTTTACAAAGCGCGATATCTCCGGCCGAAAGCGTGGCGACATCGACGGGCGCGACCGCGCAAAGCTGGCCCGATTCGATCCGCCCCTTCATAGACGCGCCACGCGGGCGGAATGAGACGGTTTCTCCTGCCTGAAGCTTTTGGATATATGGAGTTGCCCAACCCAAAATCTGCCCCCTAAGTTATTGGTGTTTTCAGCTTTCAGCTCTCAGCTCTGCCTTGCGCTGAAGTAGGGATGCGACCGCTGTTGCGATCTGCTCGAAGACTTCCCCGATGGGCAGATCGCCTTCGATCAGCTCGACGCGCGCGGGTTCGCGCAGGGCGATCTCGCGGTATTTCTCCCAGACGCGCCTGAAGAAGGCGTCCTGCTCCAGTTCAAAGCGATTTTCATCGTGGCCGGTCTGTGCTTCAACGCGCTGGTTGCGGCGGCGCGCGCGTTCCAGGCTGGACTCAAGCGAGGGCAGGAGCAGCAGCGTCAGGTCCGGCTGCAGGTTGTTGCAGAGCAGGCGGTGCAGCTCGAGGACGGGCGCGGAGCCGAGCTGGCGGCCTCCGCCCTGGTAGGCCTCGGTCGAGTCGGTGAAGCGGTCGCAGACGACGACTTTGCCCTGGTCGAGGGCGGGCTGGATGACCTCGGCGATGGCCTGGGCGCGATCGGCAAACATGAGCGCCATTTCGGCAAAGGGAACCAGGCCGGTGGAGCGCGAGTCGAGGAGCAAGGCGCGGATCGAGTCGCCGGTGGGCGTGCCGCCGGGCTGGCGGGTGAGAACCAGGTCTTCGGCGGAGATGCGCTTGCTGAGCCAGGCGGCCAGGCGCTTGATCTGGGTGGTCTTGCCCGAACCGTCGAGACCTTCGAGCGTGATGAAAAGACCGCGCGGCATGGGGTGAGTTTATCACCCGCAAAATCCTGAGCTGAAAGGGCGATTGGCCAGGCGGGCGAGTTTGCGGGAGGGGTGGGAGACGAGTGTTGTTGGTTTGTGTTACAACAGGATGATTTTTGAACGTGACCGGAGGCAGGCGACTGCGCTCCACTGGAGTAGAAAGACAATGAGTCTTCGCAGTTTTCAACGACTCACCGTATGCGGCTTTTTCCTGGTCGTAATGCTGGCGGCAGGCCGGCTCAACGCACAAAACCTGACACTGGAAGGGCAGACAGGCGGGTTCATAACGCCTACGGCCTACGTGGTGGAGTCAGCCAAGGGGCAGTTCTTTTCTCATCCTGCGGTGGGCTTCCACTTCATTGGCGCTTCCACGGTGATCGGCAAGATTGAGACCTTTAGCATCACCGAGGGGTTTGCCAACCGGGCCGAAGTGGGTTACACGCGCAGCGTGCACCAGCTCGGCGACACTCCGACAGCAACCGCGACCAATGAAGCGACCAGCGCCCTGTGGGACTTCGATGGAATGAACGTGTTTCACGGCAAGGTGGTGGGCATCAAGGACGGTCAGTTCGGCCCCTGGACGCCGGGAATCGCAGTAGGCGGCGTGGTCAGGACAAACGACAAGTTTGTCACCGGCGCGGCCATTCCAGATGCGGTTGGACTCTACGACCAGTACTGCATCGCGACCGGATACTGTACCCCGGTGCCGATTCCGGCTGCCAAGGGCTATACGAACGGAGACGTTTATGTCTCGGTGACCAAAACCTGGGCCAAGCCGCCGGTGCCGTTCCTCCTCAACCTCGGCTGGAAGGCCACCAATGCAGAGATCTTCGGTATCGGTGGAGAGTCCACCCGCTTCAACGGACGGTTCTACGGCGGGCTGGGGATTCCGCTGCCCATTGGGAAGGGACTGGTGGCTGTGCCTTCGGCAGGCTTCACGCAGGAGCCGCGGACGGTGAAAGGGCTGGGTCCGGCTCCGCCCAACGGCATTCCGTTCGTGGCCGGCAAGGCGGACGTGCCTACCACGCTGGACTACGCCGTGCGCGTGACGCAGAGGGAACATCCGCACTTCGCGTTCGATATCGGCATTGGGCAAGTGGCCGGGAATATCGGAGCGGTCCCAACCGGGTTGCCGGCGCCCTATCCCGCCTCGATTCCGGTGAACCTGGAGGCGCGGCACGTGGTGGGCGTAGGATTGAGCTTCCGGCCCTGAAGTTTGGCCCAGCAGCGGACCGAAACAAAGAAAAACCTCCTGTGCAGATTTGACCAGAATTCGTTGCGGTCTCTGGTTAGTCTGGCTGGGTAGTTTCCCACGCCATGGCTCTACCCAGAGTGGATCGAATCCTCTGGTAGAACCGGCTGGAAAGAACCAGGAGGTTCTTCGTATGCGCTTGATCCGCCCTGTTCGTTTGCTTCTGCTTGCTGTGCTGGTAGCGGTAACAGTCCCATCCATGCACGCGCAATTCGGCGTGAGCATCAATGTCGGATTCGCTCCGCCGGTGCTTCCTGTCTATGTTCAGCCGATGTGCCCCGAGCCGAACCTGATGTGGACTCCGGGTTACTGGGCTTATGCCCCGGACGAAGGCGACTACTATTTCGTGCCCGGCGCCTGGGTTCCTGCTCCCTATGGCGGCGCGTTGTGGACGCCTCCCTACTGGGGCTGGAACAACGGGCGGTATGGCTTTCATGGCGGCTACTGGGGCCAGACCGTGGGCTACTACGGCGGCGTGAACTACGGCTTCGGTTTCGGGGGCGTAGGCTTTGCCGGCGGCGAGTGGAGAGGCGGAAGTTTTGCCTATAACACCGCGGTCACGCAGGTGAATGTGAACATCATTCACACAACCTATGTGAATGAGACGATCGTGCACGAAGGCATCGTCGAGAACCCCAATCACACATCGTTCAACGGCGGCCCGGGCGGAATCCAGCACACGGCCACGCCGGCAGAGCAGGCGGCGGAGAAGCAGCCACACACGCAGCCGACGAGTTTCCAGACGCAGCACGCCACTGCCGCCAAGGCCGACAAGAGTTCGTTTGCCAAGGCCAATGGCGGACACCCGAAGACGCTGGTTGCCGCCAAACCGCTGGCCGTGCAGAAAACGGCGCCTCCCAAGGGAATGAAGGCAGTACCGTTGGCCACAGCGAAGGCGGAGCCAAAGGCAGAACCCAAGGCTGCTCCCAAGGCGGAATCCAAGGCTGCGCCCAAGGCTGAACCCAAGGCTGCGCCCAAGGCGGAATCCAAGGCTGCGCCCAAGGCGGAATCCAAGGCTGCGCCCAAGGCGGAATCCAAGGCTGCGCCCAAGGCGGAAACCAAGGCTGCGCCCAAGGCTGAACCCAAGGCTGCGCCCAAGGCGGAATCCAAGGCTGCGCCCAAGGCGGAATCCAAGGCTGCGCCCAAGGCGGAATCCAAGGCTGCGCCCAAGGCGGAATCCAAGGCTGCGCCCAAGGCGGAATCCAAGGCCGCTCCGAAGGCTGAACCCAAGACTGCGCCCAAGGCAGAGCCTAAGGCTGCACCGAAAGCCGCACCGAAGGCTGAGCCTAAAGCAGAGCCGAGAGCTGAACCCAAGGCTGCGCCTGCACCGAAGGCCGCACCCAAGGCGGAGCCGAGAGCCGAGCCCAAGGCTGCGCCTGCACCAAAGGCCGCACCCAAGGCGGAGCCGAGAGCCGAGCCCAAGGCTGCGCCTGCACCAAAGGCAGAGCCCAAAGCAACACCCAAGGCTGCTCCTGCACCTAGGCCTGCGGCGGCACCCAGGCCCGCGCCGGCAGCCAGGCCCGCGCCCGCGCCAAGACCTGCGCCCGCTCCGAAGGCTGCCCCCAAGGAAGAATCCAAGCCGAAATAGCATTTGATTGCGAAACGCCATTTTTTGCAGAAAAGGCCCACGGTCAGCCGTGGGCCTTTCTGCGTTTTGCCGCACCGGCTGGGCTCAAAAGGGACGATGAGTCGCGGGAACCGTTGATCTCGAAGGAGCTCGCCGTCGTTTTTCCTGCAACTTCCACTGGCAAAGGGGGTTCGCAATGACGTAGACTGAGCGCGAATTTGCGATTCAGGTTTACCGATTCGAGAAAATCAGGAGGATCATTCCGATGCGACTTTCCCGCTCCGTGCGTTGGCTGCTGCTGGCGCTTCTGCTTTCTGTCATTCCCGCTTCCTCGTACGCTGGTGTTTTTATCAGCGTGGGGTTTGCGCCTCCAGCGCTGCCGGTTTATGAGCAGCCCATCTGCCCCGAGCCGGGGTTGATGTGGACGCCCGGTTACTGGTCCTATGGCGCGGACGGCTACTTCTGGGTTCCAGGCGCGTGGGTACCGGCTCCGTATGTTGGAGCGCTGTGGACTCCCGGCTACTGGGGCTGGTTCGGTGGCCATTACCGGTTCAATGATGGCTACTGGGGCCCGCACATCGGCTACTACGGCGGCGTGAATTACGGCTTTGGGTACGGCGGCATCGGCTTTGCCGGCGGCCTCTGGCGGGGCGGCGTCTTCTCCTACAACACGGCCGTGATGCATGTGGGCGTGGGCGGAGGATGGGGCGGGCATGTGTATGAAGATCATGCAGTTGTCGAGCGTGGTTTTGTGGCCAGAGACAGCCACGTTGCCTTCAGCGGCGGTCCGGGCGGCATTCATCACGAAGCGAGCGCCGAGGAACGGGTGGCCGAGCACGATCAGCATCGCGGTCCGAGCGAAGTGCAGCAGCACCATGCGGAAGCTGCGCGGGCGGACAAGACTTCCTATGCGAAGAATAACGGCGGGCATCCTGCCAACGCGGCGGTGGCGCACCCGCTGGGATCATCGAAAGGAGCCGAGTCGCATGCAGCAGCGGCCCATGGAACGGAGTCTCACGGAGCGACGGCATCTCATGGAAGCGAAGCGCGTACCGCGACAACTTCCCATGCAGCGACACCGTCGCACACCACCCAGGCGCACACTGTGACCCCGGCGCACACCAATACGGCTCCGACGCACGCGCAAGGCGGCTCCGGCGCAGGCAAGGCCCCCATGCGCAACTCGACTCCGGCAGCATCGCATCCAGTGGCAACATCGCATCCGGCGGCAGTGTCGCATGCGTCTGCGGCGCCCAAGGGCGGCAGTGCGGCCCCAAAGTCCAATCCCGGCGGCCACCACAAATAGGCGAGTGACTCATCAACAACCAAGAGCAAGGCCCACGGGAGATCGTGGGCCTTGTTGCGTTTCCTGCTGCGTTATGACTCGGAGGGCTCGATGCCGGCGATCTCCACTTCAAGTCCGCCGTGTTCGGGGTGATCGTTTTCGCGAATGCGATAGGCGAGATCGATGACACTGCCTTCTTTCAGCTTGAGATCGGCTGCGCGCGCGGCAAGGTCCCAGCCGACGGCGCGGATGCGCGAGCGGGAGCTGGGCAGCCCGCTGCCATAGGCCGGTTGCTGGGACAGCTCCAGGCGAATGTGACGCTCCTTCATGATGCGTGGGGCGGCGAGCAGGCGAGCATTGCGTGCGACAAAGAGGGGCTCCTGGTTTCCATGACCGAGCGGCTCAAGCTTGCGCAGCCAGCCAACGAGAACCGGGGTGATGCGATCAAGCGGCAGCTCGGCGTGAATGCGCAGCAGGCGCTCCGGCGTGCGGCTGGCGAGGTGTTCATCTGCGTAGATGTTGAGGCGGCGCTTGAGCTCAGGAAGCGCATCGGCGGGCAGGGCGAAACCGATGGCGAAAGCGTGGCCGCCGAAGCGGGTAAAGAGATCGGCGCAGCTCTCGATGGCGTTGAGCAGGTGAAATCCATCGACGGAGCGGCCGGAGCCGTGGGCGACACCGTCCTCAACGCTGACCACGATGGAGGGTTTGGCGGTGCGATCGACGACGCGCGAGGCGAGGATGCCGATGACGCCGCGATGCCAGCCTTCGCCGTCGACCACCAGCAGGCTGCTGCCGGCGAGTTCGGCGCTGGTGGCCAGGCGGATTTCGATGGATTGGAGGGCGACGGCTTCGGCGTCGCGGCGCTCGCGATTGAGACGCTCGAGCTTGCCGGCAAGCAGCGCTGCGCGGGCCTGGTCGCGGGTGGTGAAAAGCTCGATCACCTCGGAAGCAACGTCCATGCGGCCGGCGGCGTTGATGCGTGGGCCAATGCGGAATCCTACGTCGAAGCCGGTGATGGCCTTGGATGCGGGATCGAGGCCGGCCACGGCAAAGAGAGCGCGCAGGCCTGCGCCGCGTGGGTCACGCAACTCACGAAGGCCAAGGGCGGCAATCACCCGATTTTCGCCGTGGAGCGGAACCGCGTCGGCGATGGTGGCGATGGCGGCCATCTTCAGAAAACTGGGCAAGGTTTTTTCGCGGGTGCGTGCGGGATCGCGACGGGACAGGACAGCCTGCGCGAGCTTCATGGCGATGGCTGCGCCGCAAAGAGATTTTTCAGGATACTTGCAGCCGGGCTGGTTGGGATTCAGAATGGCGAGCGCGTGCGGAACTGCATCATCGGCTTGACAGAGATGATGGTCGGTGATGATGAGGTCGAGTCCGAGGTTGCGTGAGGTTTCCGCCTCCTTGAAAGCGCGCATGCCGGTGTCCACGGTGATGACCAGGCGAACGCCGGCGGCGTGTGCTTCTTCAAGCACGCTCGATTGCAGGCCGTAGCCCTCGCGGAGACGGTGAGGCACATGAAAGCGGGCTTCACCGCCAAGCATTTCAATCGCGGTCTTGAGCAGGACCACGGCGGTAGTGCCGTCCACATCGTAGTCGCCGTAAAGAAGAATGGGCTCGTGGCGCGCAATGGCTGCTTCGAGGCGTTCAACGGCCTCGGTCATGCCCAGCATGAGGAATGGGTTGTTCAGTTGGGACAGGTCAGGATTGAGAAACGCGTACGCCTGTGTCGCGTCTGTGATTCCACGAGCGATGAGCAGCTCAGCGAGAACCAGAGGCACGCGCGCTTCTTTGGCGAGCGCCTCGGCCTCGGCGGTATGCGGCTCGGCCATGAGCCAGCGCTGCGCAGGACGCTGGCGCGTCGCGAAGGGTGCTGGCTTGCTGGCCGATGCAGGAGTTTGGCTGGACCCACCGGCCGCAGTGGATGGGCGGGCGGGCGTGACCACGGGGCTTACTCGTCCTCGTCGTGGTCGTGATCGTGGTCGTCGATCACAATGTCCTGGAAGCTCTCGATGTCTTCAAGCAATGTCTGGTAGCGCTCGTACCACTCGGTAGTGGTCTCGTGCAGAAAGACGAGTCCCTGATAAACGAAGCCGAGCTGAATGTAGCCGAGGTTGCCGGAGTACTTGCGCAGCCATTGCGCCTCGACGAGCTCGGTGGCTTCTTCGTCGGGGAAGTTCATCTCGCCGGCTTCTTCAATCAGCGCGTCGAGTTCCTCGCGCTCCAGCGTCATTTCGCTGAAGGTGACGAATGGCGCGCCGACGTGCTTGGCCATCTCCACAAAGTCTTTCCATGCGTCGGGGTTGCCCTGGCCCTCCCAGAGAATGGAGGGGATGTCCTCGGTGACGTAACCGGGGAGGCGGTGCATTCCGTGGCCGGCGATAAAGGCCACCATGTCGTCTTTCAGCGAAAGTAGGTTTTCCGTGCTCATAGTCAAGTATCCATTTTCGCAGATGGGGGCGGGGGAGCGCGCGGGGATTGTGAAAAAGCAGGGATTAGGGAACAGGGAATAGGGAACAGGGACTAAGGGACCAGGGACTCGGTGCATTAGTCTGAAAGGGATCGCGATTTTTGGAGGGAACTGCTTGCCTGCATTTGAACATCATGTTTTTGTCTGCCTTAATACGCGGCCTGCGGGTGCTCCGCGGCCTTCGTGCACAACGGATGGCACCAGCGAACTGTTCACGCAATTGCAAACGTTGAGCAAAGCCGCTGGGCTGGGCGGGAAGGTGCGCATCAACAAGTCCGGCTGCCTGGACCAGTGCGAGCACGGGCCCACGGTGGTGGTCTATCCGGAGGCGGTGTGGTACGGCGGTGTGAAGCCGGAGAATGCTGCGGAGATTGTGCAAGAGCACCTGGTGGGCGGGCGGCCGGTGGAGCGGCTGCGGATTGCCGATGACTGCCTGAACACGAAGAGTTGCACGCATCGCGGATAACAGGCAGGAGATAGAGGTCGCGGCGATTTGATTCGTTTTCGGGCTTTCTCCGGCCATCGACGCTGTATTCGGGCGATTGGTGTACAGGGTGCGGTCCGATGGGGTATCCTGAGCTTTAGACCATGATTTTTTCTCGCGATTACATAGGGTACTTAGCCCGCCGAACCGTCAAGCACCTCATCGACGCCAAGATGGTCACCACCAGCAATTTGAAAGCGGTGGAGGCAAGCGTTGCCGCGGGGCTGATTGAAGAACTGTCCCTGGAAGACCGCATCAACGAAGAAGTACGCGTGATTCTGGACGCGTATTCGGAGGAGATGCGCAAGTCGGGCGCGCAGTATGCCGAGATGTTCAAGAAGGTGAAGACCGAGCTCGCGAAGAAGTACAAGGCGGTTCTATGAGGATCAACCGCGACAAGCTGAACAAGCTGGCCCACACGGTGGCCGATACGCTGGCCGAGATTGACGAGGTCGGGTTTCTGGAGGATCGCAACACGATTCGCCAGGAGGCGCGCAAGGCTCTCGAAAACCTGCTGACGGAAGAGGCCAAGATCGATACGGCAGCCCGGTTGAAGATTGCCAACCAGCGGAAGATCATCACGGAAGGCTCGCAGGAGTGGGAGATTCTTTACCGCAAGTACTATAACGACGAGGTCAAGAAGCTGGGGATCTAGGCGTGCAACTTCGGCGTGCTGTCTTTGGTTTTGAAGGCGAATTTTGTTAGAGTAGTTGAGTGGCCGGCAACGGCTGCACCCCGCAAGCCATGTGGCGCTATCGTCTAGGGGTTAGGACGTGAGATTCTCAATCTTAAAACACGGGTTCGATTCCCGTTAGCGCTACCAAGACACCTTCCGAAGAAGTCCCAAAACATCCACAAAACATCCTAAATCCATATATTCCTTCACAAAGTCGTCCGAGAAGGTCCGGCCGCGTTTTTGACCGACCGGGGCATCTGGGGGAACCTCTTGGGGAATCTGGGGGAGTTGCCCCCAGAGTGGTTCCCCAACCCTCCCCGGGAGGTGCCCCATGCCTCTGACCGAGCAGAAGATTAGGAGCTTTCGGCCGGAGCCCGGAAAAAAGCAGCGGCTGTTTGACGGGCGCGGCCTTTACCTCGAAATCTCCCCCACCGGTGGGACCTACTGGAGGTGGAAGTACCACTACGGGGGAAAGGAAAGACGCCTGGCAGTCGGGGTCTACCCGGACATCAAATTGAAGGATGCGCGTTTGCTCTGCGACGAAGCCCGCAAGCTTCTGAGCACCGGCGTGGACCCCGTTCTCCAGCGCAAGAAGGACAGGCTGATACAAGTGGAGCGTTCCGGGGAAACCTTCGAGAGGGTCGGCCGGGAATGGTACGCCAAGCAGGCCGAGGTCTGGGTACCGGAACATGCATCGCGCATCCTGAGCCGGCTAGAGCGAGATATTTTTCCGTTCCTTGGCGACCACCCGATCACCGAGATAAAGGCTCCCGAATTGGTCGCTGTCTTTCGCCGTATGGAGGCACGAGGAGTCCGGGAGACGGTTCATCGCCGCTTCCTTTCCGAGATTACGGGAATTCTTCACTTCGACCTTTTGCCCGGCAGAGACTTGGCAGGTTAACTTTCAGATGTCTTTTGCCTCTGCCAGCTTCGCCATGCCTCGCGCCGGCAGGTACGGCATCGCTTGAATTCGCGACCGTTGCGGTTCTCGACGACCACATTGTCCCCGCTCAGAGGATGACCGCGGAGATTGGACAATGACCTCTTCCCGAACGTGGTTCGTCGGCCCTATCTCGTTCGGGGGGTACATTTGGGGGTATTTTTCTTCGAGAGACATGTATCTAACTTGTAATCAATAGATTACGCTGAGATGTGATCCCTCACTGCCAAATATCAATCCAGCATCATTCCACACAGACAAAGAGAATCAGCCAGACCCCGGTGGATTCGAGGGTTTGTTGCTTTCTGTCGCTCCGGCAATGCCCCGGAACAAAAGACGCGGTCGATGCTCCTTGTTATTGCGGGATGACAAAAAGAGTAATTGACTGTGCCGGGAACGAGTAGTTGCCGATGGCGCCGGCGGTGGGTCCCGCGGTGACCGTCACTGCCGGTTGCGCGACAATGGCACTCAGGTTTGCGTTGCTGTAGAGATAGGCCTGCGCGGTGGTTGTGGCAGCCGACAGGCCGGTGAGGGAGATGGTGCTGGTGAGGGTGCCATAGGTCTTGTTGATGACCATCACGGTCACCGTGCCGTTCGCGGCGCCGGAGGTGTGCACGGCTCCGTATACAGCGAGTTGACCCTCGCCATCGCCGTTGGACGAGGTCGCGCTCGCTGAAGGCAGCACCGTGTCGCCAAACGTCGATTTTTTGCCGTCGTAGTTTCGGTACATTGCAAAAGACATCATGCCGGGGATCTGATTGGAGGGATTGTCTGTCGGCCACATGGTGCCCAGGTCGAGGCCTTCGCGTCCAAAGATGCCAAGAATGTCGGCTTGCGCCAGTGCGCCGTTGATGGCTTCCATACCGCCCCAGTTGTATTCGTCAATGGCCAGCCTGGTTCCGGGGTAATCGGCAGCAACCCAATTTTTCATCATCGGTATGAGTTTCGGAGCCTGTTGTGGAGGCGAGCAGTTACTGGCGCCGGCGTAGTTCGGGTCGGTGGGATAGTTGGGCTGAGGGAAACTTTTGGTGGGATCGGTATAGGTCGCATCCCAAAGTGCGCGCGTGGAATTGAGCCGCACCTGTTGCGCCGCCGTGTCTCCGGCCGGACTCAATCCAGTTCCTTCCGCTGCAAAATAAGTGTGCAGGTCGAGGTAATCCAGCAGACGGACTCCGTAGGTGGTTTGGGCACTCGCGAATTGCTGAAGATAGTACTCAATGAACGCGACGCCGCCATGTGCTGTGCGATCGACCGGGTTACTCCACGGTGCGTAGCACGGAGGGCCGCTGTTCCATCCGGACTCAACATCCTTCTTGGAATAGAAATAATCCCACCAGAAGTCCATCACCGGTCCGCTTACCTGGGCAGTGGGATCGACGGTCTTGATGGCGAGGGCCGTGCCGATGCCGCCGTTGGTCACTTCGTCATAGGTGAAGGGCAGAGGATGCACGTCAAAGTCTTCAGCATCCCACCAGCTTGGCTCGTTGTCGAGATCGTAGATGGCTACGCCGGTGCCTGCGCCGGCTGACGGGTTTCCGGGGCCGAACTTGTTGACCAGATAGCTGGTCCAGCCTCCAGCCCAAGTTCCATCGGCCCAGGCCGTGGTCACCGCGGATGCGGCGGGCGGAGTGGGCGCCGGCTCCGAGACGCTGGTTACGCCAGGATTGTTGCCGGTTATGTTGCATCCATTGCTGTTTGTACAGCCGTTAAAGCCATTGGGATATATGCCGTTGCCGCATTCGCGCCCGGTATCCACTTTCTGCTGGCCGGGGTAGGTGGACACGGGGAAGCTGCATGAGGTGCTGTCCTTTGCCACCCAGCCGAGCACGGGCACTGTCCCCAGAGTTTTGATCCCGTTGGTGTTGTTGCCTTGGACCAACGCGTCGAATGCCGAGACTCCGTTGACCACCGGCCAGGCATCGCCGCCGGTTCCGCCCTGGTTTTCGAAGAACCAGTCCGCGATGGAACTGGTCACGTCCAGTTGATAGTTATAACGCTCAGTGGAGTCTCCACCCCAGCGATCCACGGTGATGTTGGCTGTTGCGACAGCGTCAGCGTCCGCGGTCGATGCATCGAGCAAATATGCGTCCATGCCATAGATATCCGGGCTGATTGCTTTACCCGGACTGGCCACGTTGACAGTGAGTGCCGGGCCTGTGGCCGTGGCCGGAGGGTTGAGAGATACGGTGGCGCTGCCGTTTACGTTTGTGAAGCCTGCCATGGTGCTTGTGGCCGTGACTGTAACTGTTGCGGGAGCGGGATACGGTGTGGTGTAGATACCACTCGAAGTGAGTGTGCCGGGGCTAAGGCTGCCGCACGATGGGCAGGTCAATGACCAGGTGACACCCTTGCTGAAGGCGCCAGTGCCGGTGACAGAGGCCGCGAACTGCACTGGCGTTCCGCCGATGGTGACGGTTGAAGGAGTCACTGTGATGGACTGGACCGTCGCCTCGTTGTAGGTTGCAGTCACGGTAGTATTGGCGCTCATCGTCACATCGCAGATACTCGCGCTGGGGTTCGAGGTGCATCCTGTCCAGGAGACGAAGGAATATGTTCCGTCAGAGATGGGAGCCGTAAGGGTGACTGCGGTTGAAGCATTGTAGGTGCGCGTAAAAGACGTGGTTCCGCTGGTTGCGCCGTTGTTGTCGGCGGGCGTGACGTTGATGGAAACGCCGCTCGAAGGAGCAGCAGAATTTATCGTGAGTGTGTAGGCCGCAGTCGCCGTGACTGTAACCGAATTTGTTCCCGAGGCGCTGGTGTAGATGGAAGAGCTCGCTGTGTCGGGTGTGTAGGAGACTTTGAGGGTATCAGCGCCCGTGGCCAGGGAGCCGGCTGGGACGTTGATGGCCGCACTGCCGCTGCTCAGAGTTGTCGCCGCGGAGGTGTAACTGCCACTCGTCAGCGTCACCGCTCCCGTAGGCGTCGGGTTGCCGTTGGCGCCGGTAACTGCAGCCGTCACAGTCAGTGGCTGCGCCGTCGTGATGCTCGCCGCAGAGGGCGTGACTGATACCGTGGGCGTGATCAACTGTGGAGCAGTGTAGTTGGCGGTGACGGTCGTATTGCCATTCATGGTTACGTTGCAGGTAACCGTGCTGGACGTGGTGCATCCGGTCCATGAAGAGAAGTTATTGCCGCCCGCGGTTGCAGACGCCGTCAGAACTGCCGTCCATCCAGGCGTGTAAGTTTCGGTAAAGCTCGTTGTTGCTTGTGAGACGACGTTATTGACGGTATCCCCGACAGTGATCGTTACGCCGCTGGCCGGGTCGGTCGAGTTCACGGTGAGCACGTAGCTCTGCACTGGGGGCGGTGTGGGACTGCCGCCGCTTCCGCAAGCAGTGATGAAGAGGCTAGCTCCGATTCCGATCCATGCAACGACATTCCATCCGGACTTCTTCATGCCAAGCTCCCCGCCTGCTCAATCGCCCGGCTTGAACCAAGCCCGATCTCACAGAAAAACCAAGTAGAATCGTTCAAATACCCACGCCGGCTTGGCAGAAGCGGTCGCAAAAAACTAGCGGAGTCCCACGCGCTGAAAGGGCAAGCCCGTGGCCGGCCAGTGATCGGGCTGTGCTTCGACGTTGGGCGCAATGGAGACACCCGCCGAAGACGCTGGATCAACCGTTACGTTCCAGCCATCGACTACCACCAATGCATCCTCACCCTTGAACGAACTGAGATCCGCTTCAATCTGGATGGTCCTGCTCTCGCCGGGCAGGAGCGTGATGTAGTTGTCGCTGGCGTAGGCAGGCAGCACGCGCTCGCCGGATGTCTGCCGCCGCAGTTGCAGGTGGGCCATCAGCGCAATGCCGGTGCTCGTATTGTGGAGCGCGACAGTCACCACTCGCTTGCTCTCGTTATCCTTGCGCTCTATCGTAGCCTTCAACGCGACTGTCTGCATCTTCTCGAGGTCGGAAAAGTCATTTGGATTCCAGGGCTGACTGAGCCAATAGGTGTTGGACGAAACCAGCTTTCCATCGGCGTCTTTCAGATCGAGCCTGAGGAAATGCACTGCGGCGATCTGATCGGGAACCTGGAGTGGCGCGAGATTGGTGGCGCGATACGGCGCGGCATTGACCGGCTCGCTGTGTTCGGCGGCGAGCGTGCCGTCCTGGTTGTAGAGTGCAATGTGCGCAACGGCGTTGCTGAAGGCTGTGGGAAGGTTGTTGATCACCTGCACCATGCCCTCGGCTTCGTTGAACTGAATGTGGACGAGTTCGCCCGCGTGCATCACCGCAAAGAGCGACGCATTCGGTTCAAGATCGTAGTGGTAGATTTGCCAGACAAAGCTGGGTTGGGCCGGATTACTCATCCATGTGATGACGCCGGTGGTAGGGTGGAAGAGCTGCGCGTTGCGGCCTTCATACATGGCGCGGAAGGCCTCAAAGTTTGCCAGCTGAGCCTTGCGGACAAAGTCGGCGAGGTTGGCGATAGCGCCGTAGCGGCCGGCAATGATTCCAGGGTACTCATTGCCGCGCTGTGCTCCGCGCGCCAGATCATGCTCGGCCCAATCGTCGTTGATTGAGTCCCAATCCTTGCGCGGCATCATGCCGTGGATAGACTCAAGCGTTGGCACTGAGACGCTGCCAGTTTCGGTCTTGAAGTAATCGTCGGTGACACGATAAAACTCGCTGGGCTTGCGCCAGAAGTAGGGGCCACCGGAGCGCACGCCCGCGCCATCGGTGGAACTGGGCTGATAGCGGCGTGTCGGTTCAAGTTCAGCCATCAATTTGCGCAGCGCCTGGTCAATGTTCTCCGGCGGAAAGCCCTCATTGCGGGCGCACCATACTGCGATGGAAGGATGGTTGCGGAAGCGCAGAACCTTGTCCCGAACATTGGCCATGTAGGTCGGCATATCTTCCGGATCTGGTCCATCGGAAGGATTAGGCTGGAAGAATTCATCCCACAATAAAATTCCGTACTTGTCGCAGAGTTCGTAGAAATCCTCGCCGGTGCTCTGGCCAACCCAGTTGCGAATCAGGTTCATATTGGCAAGCTGATGCATGCGAATCTTAGCTTCCAGGCGTTCGCGCGGGATGCGCTTGAGGCCTTCATCGAGGCCCCAGTCGCCACCGCGAATGAAGATTTGCACGCCGTTGACCGAGATGGTCAGATTTTCAGAATCCGGGACGCTGTAGGCAATCTTGCGGACGCCGAAGGTGACATCCTCCGTGTCAGAGATTGCGCCATCCGCCTCAAATTGCAGATGGAGCTTGTAGAGGTTTTGCGCGCCGTAGCCGTTGGGCCACCAGAGGCGTGGGTGTTCGACGTGCAGAGCCGGGGTATTCTTCGCATCGAAGCCGATCTTCCGTGTGCTGTGCGGCGCCAGTTCGACCTCTCGCTCGAAGGAGATATTCTCGATGACTCCCTTGAGCACGCCCTTTTCCGGCTTGTCGGTGACATTCTCGACAGTGGCCTCAACGGCGACATCAGTCGAGTCGATCTTCGGCAAAGGAAGGTCGGTGGTTACAAGAGGATCTTTCACAACGACCGGTCCAGTTGCGGAAAGAAAGGCCTTTTGCCAGATGCCCGCGTCGCGATCGCGAATACCGGGAAGCCAGTCCCATCCGATGGTGGAAAGGAAAGTCGGACCATCGATGGCGGTGATGCCGCCATTTTTTCCAAGGCCATTGCGCAGCGTGTGTTCGATTGGATTGCCGGGGTGGGGCTGCGGAGTAACCAGCACCGCAACAACCGCGGGCTTGCCCGGCTTCACGCTGGAAGTGATATCGAAGATGCCGCGCATGAAGGCGCCGCGTGTTGTTCCTACCTGAGCTCCGTTGACCCAGACCGTCGAAGAGTAGTTGATTCCATCGAAGTTGAGCCAGATGTGGCGATTCTTGTAAGACTTCGGAATCTCAACAACGGTCCGATACCAGTAAGAGGTGCGCGCGAGGCTTTCAGGAATGACTTCGGGACGGTTGTTCTCACCGTAAAGAGGCTCGGGGTACACGTTGTCATTCACCAGGCTTGTGAGCACTGTGCCGGGAACGACTGCTGCATACCAGCCGGCCGGAGCGAATGGGACGGCGGAGACTTCGGCACCCGATTGCGGCACCTTGGCAACATCCTGTAACTGCCAGCCCGAATTCAGATTGATCGTGTCGGGTACGGCTGACTGCGCCGAAGCAGGGAAAGGCATCGATGCGGCCAATGCGCATGCGACGACGAGTGAACCAAGCGGGCGAATCTGCAACATGAATGTCTCTCCTCTTGCTCTCAATGCGGAAACTTCGATGATCAGGGTCCCGGTCGAGTGTACCGGAATGACTCTCAATGCGGAACGGATTCATTCATTGCGACAGCATCGCCGGGAGGGCGTTCGTCTCCGAATCTTCCGGCGCTCCATCCTGGAACTCCCGAATGATACCGCTATCATGCATGAGCTGACAAACGGGCACAATCGGGCCGGTCACTCCCCGTGTGGTTGTGTGCTGTTGTAGAATCGGCTTAATCGAAATTGATTGCGCAGTTGCCGATTGCGTCTCCCCAACCGACAATTGGTTCCTGGTTATCAGCTTTGCCGCTGCCGTTGGCATGCGCTGCAAATTGGAGCAACTTCTTTGCCAGACCCCGGTAATCCATCCCGAGTGAAGCCGAAGGTTCAGAGCGCCGGCATCCACCGCAAGCCCACCATGAGCGATGTGGCTCGCCTGGCGCGGGTTGGCACCATGACGGTGTCGCGCGTCTTGAGCGGCTCGGTGCCTGTCTCCGCTGAAACTGCGCAGCGGGTGCTGACGGCCGTCGAGCAACTGAAGTACCGGCCCAACGAACTGGCGCGCGCCTTTCGCGGCCAGCGCTCGCGCACCATCGGGTTGATCATTCCCTATCTCTACGATCCGTTCTTTGCCAACTGCGCGCACGCGGTGACCAGTGTGGCCAAGGAGCATGGTTACTCGGTGCTCATCACCACTTCAAACGAGAATCCGGATACCGAATTTGAAGAAGTGGAAAACATGCTTCAGCGCCATGTGGACGGGCTGGTGGCGATCCCGGCACGATTTCGCGAGTCGCGGCTCACGCGCGCCCTGTTCGGCAAAACGCCGGTAGTCCTGTTCGACCGTCCCGTGGCCGACCAGGCCTTGGACGTGGTCACCGTGCAGAACACGGCCGGCGCGCGGCGCATGATCGAACACCTGATCGAGCACGGGCACAAGCGCATCGCCTTCATGGGGCTGAGCCGCAATCTGTTTACCATCAACGCGCGGTTCCTCGGGTATCGAAAAGCGCTGCAGGACGCGGGCCTTGAAGAGGACGCTTTCTTCGGATGCGATTCCCAGGAAAACACGTTTCAAGCCCTGGAACAGCGACTGCGCGGCCCCAACGCACCCACGGCGGTGTTCACGTCGAACACGCTGGCTACGCGCTATGTGATGCCCGCGTTTGGAACGCTGGGGGTAAAGATTCCTGCCGACCTGGCCTTTGCGGCGTTTGACGATTTCGATATGGCCGAGATGACTTCGCCCTCGCTCACCGTGGTCCGCCAGCCGGCCCAGGAGATGGGACGCGTGGCTACCAACCTGCTGCTCGACCGCATCAGCCGAGGCGAGGTGCCGCAGACAGGCAACAAGATTGTTCTCCCGGTGGAGATTGTGCTGCGCCGCTCATGCGGATGCAAGAATCGAAGCTCGGTGGTCATTCACTAGGGAAGGGCTGCCATTGGGGCTGGCATTGAGAGCAGCCGCAGGAATGCGGGCTGAATCATTGCGGCACTCACGCTCTGCAACACGATGCAGTCAATTCCTTTCCGCAAATGCAAAAGGACCTCTCCCGGTTGGGAGAGGTCCTTTTGGTTTACGAATGTTTTCAGCGTCTCTTATTCAACGATGACGGTGAACGTCTGAGTCGCGGTCTGCGATCCATAAGTAGCGGTCACCGTAACCGTGCTTGGCGTTGACTTGGTGGTGGTGGTTGAGTTGGAGGAGCATGCGGAGAGCAGGCCCAATCCAGCGGCGCTCACAATCAGCAGCAGAAGAAGCTGCATGCGGCGACGCTTTCTGAAGCCCAGCAGGCAAACCGCGACGGCCAGTGTCGCTCCAGGGAGGAAGGGCCGAGATCCACCGTGGACAGCGGCTGCCGCAGTAGTCGGCGAGATTGAGAGCGTCGTGACCGCGGATTGGCCGGCTACGACGGTTATGGGATTGGGGTTGAACGAGCAGTTATATCCGGAAGGAGCGCCGCTGCAGGCAAACGATACCGTGCCTGCAAATGAATTAACGGAGTTAACGGTTAGCTGCGTGACTCCGACAGTTCCAGATTGGATTGTCAGTGTGGGCAGCGAGAAGTCGAGGGTGAACGACGGTAGTTCGCCGGTGGGGTTGACGATGAAGCTCAGGGTTACCGGCGCGGCTGCCGCGAAGGTGACGTTGTCACCGGGCTGCGTAGCAGTGATGGTGCATAGGCCGGAGGTCACAAACGTGGTGGTGGTTCCGGAAACTGTGCACACCGATGAGGTGGATGAGGTGAACATCACGGCAAAGCCGGAGGTCGCGGTTGCAGAGAGTGTGAGAGGTGTGCCGAGAACCTGGGTTCCGGGATTGTTGAAGGTGATGGTCTGGGTTGGCAGCGGCGCCCGCACATTGATTGTTTCCTGAGCCTGGGGCGCTGCCAGGAAGTTGGCATTGCCTGCCTGGTTCGCGTCGATTACCAGGTTGCCTTGAGCGGTAACCATCAGCACGTTGCCGGTGATGGTTCCGGCGCCGGTGCTGGACTTATCGACGGTGAAAACGACCGCGTTGCCCGAACCGCCGCCCGTGCCGACGAGATCGATTGTGATTCCTCCCACGATGAAATAGATGTTTGTGGTTGGAGGCGTAAGGGTGATGGTCTGCGTTCCCTGGTTTACCTGAACCGTCTGCTGCACCTGGGTTGCCGCGGCGTAGTTGGTGGTGCCCGGCTGATTGGCATCGATCACCAGATTGCCCACGCCGGTAACCGTCAGGGTGTTGCCTGAGATCGTCCCGGCGCCAGTGCTGGCGGCATCCAGTGTGAAGACCACTGGATTACCAGAGCCTCCGCCGGTTGCGCTGAGGGCGATGGTCAATCCATTGGTGAAGGAGACAGGCGATGCAAGCGTGGTGAAACTGATCGTCTGTCCCGCGGGATTGATGGTCAAAGTGAGCTGAACCTGCGTCGCGGCTGCGTAATACACGCTGCCTACGAGGCCGCCCGCCTGGTTGGCGTCGATGACCAGATTGCCTGCGCCAGTGACCGTCAGCAGGCTTCCGCTGATGGTTGCCATGCCGGTGCTGGATGCATCGACGGAGAAAACGATCGGGTTGCCCGATGCGCCGCCGGAGGCAGCCAGCGTAATGGGGGCAACGCCGTATGTGTAAGTGGTGACAGTGGGCGCGGTGATGCTTAAGGTTTGCGCTGTTTCCTGGCCTGTGCCGGATACTGCCGAAGTGCTTACCCCGCCGTTGGTTGTGTCGGTGAGAGTCAGCGTGCCGGTTTGCGGGCCTGGGTCCGAGGGCGTGAAGTTTACCGTCACCGGGAAGTTGGAACCGGCGAAGGGATACAGGGCCGTTCCTGTGCCGTCGGAGTTGGTGTTGGACGAGCAGGTGGCGCCGGCCGTGGCGGAGAACTCGGCGTTCGACGATGCGATGTCGATGGTCGCCGGTGAGGAGCAGCCGACGAAGTTGTCCATCGCGGTGACATTGGTGATTGTGGCCGTCACGTCCAAGGGTGATACGGGTGCGATGACATTGTTCAACGAAATGCGAGCCACTGTTTCAGCGCCGGAGGTGTTTACCGCCTTGCTGTACGACGTGACGTAGATGTTGCCAAGGGTGTCGTAGGAGAGCCCTTTTCCACCCTGGGTAGAGACCGCGTACCCGCCGGCGGTGTTAATGGTTCCAGCGACGTTCGGGAACGCGAAGATGCCTTCGTATTGAATTGTGTAGTAGACGTTCCCGCTTGGATCAACAGCGACGCCATCCAGTTCGTCGTCGTAGTTGCCGGGCGAGGCGTTGGTGAAGGTCTGCAGCAGCGTCGGCGCCGCGGCATAACCGGTCGTAACCCCGCCGTAGCCCGCGCCGCTGCTGGGGGACAACTCATACAGATCCGAATACGAGCTATCGTCGCCGTTGGCGGAGGGATTGATCTCGTTCGAATCAGTAAAGAAGAGGTTTCCGGAAGCATCAATTGCGATGCCGCCGAGGTAGAGCTGGCCAGTTGTAGAAGGTGAGGCTCCGGTCGGCTCCTGGAAGAGCATCACGGGCTTCGGAGCGCCGGCGCCGCCGGCCAGGCAGGCTACGGTGCACTCCCAGAGAGAATGCGGGTTGCCCTGATCGGAGGTGGCCAGGAAGAAATTGCCCGACGCGTCGAACTTCATCGAGGCAGTTCCAAAGCCGCCGGGGATCGCCGCCAATGGACCAAGGACGCATTCGGTAGTGTCGTTGCCCGTGCAGTTAGGCGGAGGCGTGCCTTGCGTTGCGTCCGTCAAGGTCGCATACACGCCATTGACATATGGGATCTTGGCAATGATGTTGCTGCCGGCGCCGTAGAGTCCGCCAGCGTAGAGGTTGTCCTTGCTGTCGACTGCGACTCCGCCGGTGTTTGTATATTGACCGTAAGAACCGAGCGTGGTCACCGCGCCGGTTTGGCCGTTGACGAGAATCACCGTGCCGCCATACGTGGTGCTGATGAGGATGTTGCCCGCCGAGTTGATGGCGAAGCTGTCTCCCGCGGATGTAGCCTGATTCTCATCTCCGCCAGCCGGGTATGCGCCAAGCCATGTCAACTGGCTTGTCACGATGCCTGAGGCTGCTCCGCCAGGCGCCGTGAGCGCCTTTGCGGTGACGGCCACCTGAACCTGGGTTGCTGGCGCGTAGTTGGTGTTGCCCGCCTGGTTGGCGTCAACGAGGAATGCGCCTACCGAGTTTACCGTCATCGTGGTTCCGTTGATGGTTGCGCAACTGGCGCATGTTGAAGCGATGTCAATGCTGAAAGTGACAGCATTGCCCGAGGCGCCGCCGGTTGCCGCCAGCATAATCTGCTGGCCAACATAAACCGTTGTGGGCGGTGCGAAGGTGATGGTCTGCTGCTTGAGAGAAGATGTCGTCGCAGTGCCGCTCAGGCTGACAGTCGCCGAAGAACCTCCAACGAAAGAAACCGTCGCCGTCCCGGATTCAGGCCCGGTGGCGCCTACGGTGGGAGCAAACTCAGCGGTGAGCTGGCAGGCTAACCCGGCCGTGCCCGCCGTGCCTGATTGGCATCCGTTTGTCGATGCAGGCATAAGCGTGAACATGGTGTTTGCAGGCTCGGTCACAACCGGGGTTCCCAGCGTTACCGTCTGGTTGCCGGCGTTTTCAAGGTCGACGGTTACAGGCGAGCTCGATGTGCCATCGGAAACGGTTCCGAAGCTGACGGTGGCCCCGGTGCGATTGATTGCATAAACAGAAGCGCCGGAATTGTCGGTTGCGTACAGGTCACCGGAAGCATCGATTGCAAGTCCAAGCGCGGATTTCGGGTTTTTCTCAACCACCAATGCATCGGCATCTGTAAGCGTTCCGCTCTCGTTGGGAACGCGCACGATGTCTCCGGTTGTTTTGTCGGATATCAACACACTTCCGGATGGCTCAACCACCACGCCCCACGGCGCGGTTACGCCAGCCGGCGTCAATGTGGTGATGCTGCCGAGCGAATCGACCAGCACGTTGCCACCGCCTGTGTTCGCAACATACAGGTTATTGGCTGCATCCACGGCCACGCCCCAGGGGTCCTTGAGACCAGACATTCGAAGCGCGGTGATCCCGGAGGTGAGGTTGTAACTCACAATGCGGCCGTTGCCAAGATCGGCGATGTACAGCGTGCCGTCCGGCCCGACTGCCAGTCCGCTCGGTGAGCTCAGCGCGGTCCCACCAAAGGTAACTGTGCTTGCAATCAGGATGGATTGACCGGCAGCGCTCAGAGTGCCATTTACATTGGGAATCTCAACAATGTCGTTGTTGGCAAAGTCGGCGATGTACAAATTCCCGTTTGCGTCGAAGGTTGTCGCGGCAGGCTTGGTAAAGCCTGTGCCGATTGCTGTCGGCGTTGTGCCTGCAGGCGATCCCGCGGGAATCCAATAGACAGAGCCACCTTCATCGGCAATGGCAAGGTCTCCGGCTGCATCTACCGAAACGGAATACGGCGCAGTAAATCCGCTTCCGTATCCAGTCCATACGCCCGGATCCAGAGTAGCCAATTGACCCTGGCCCACACCGGAGAAGGCAGCCGATCCGCTTCCGCTCACAGCGCTATCCTTGGCGATGATTTGCGCGGTGCGCTCTCCAACGTTTGTTGGTGTGAAGGTAATCGTCTCCGAGATGACTGCGCCAGTGACGGGAAGCGCGGGGCTGAATGTTCCATTTCCGGTTCCAAGAGCGGCCGCGCAGGCGGTGCCCGGCGCTGCCGTGAATTCGGTTGTGGTTACGCCAAACTCCCAGCCTTTGAGGGCCACTGTTGCAGGGCAGGTTCCAGCATTGTCGATGAGGGTTGCGGTTGCGGTGGTTGCCGTGCCGCCCACTGGTGCGGCAGGAAGCGTAAGGTTGTTCACCAGGATGCGCGAAACGGCGTCGCCGCCGATATAAGGAATCTGGTAAAGATTGCCGCTCGGATCAACAGCCAAACCCCTTCCGCCAACCGTCGAAACGGCGTAGATTCCAGCAAGATTGGGGCCTTTCTTGGAGGTATTTGGCAGCGCGAAGATGCCGTCGTTGTTGGTTGTGAAATAGATGGTGCCGTTGGAATCCCCGGCCAGGCCGCTTAATCCGTTATAGCCGGACTTGGTGGTGTAACTCTCAAGCGTGGTGGGTGAAGCTGCATAGCTTCCCGATACCAGCGGCAACTCTTGCAGGTTGCTTACATCTCCGGAGCTTGTATTGGTGCTGCCATCGAGGAAGAAGAGATTCTCCCATGGATCGACAACGACGGTTCCCAGCGGCGTCGAGTCGGCGTAGATCAGGACCGGCGGATAAGTGCCGCTTCCGTCCGTCTCGGCCTGGCATTGCGCGCTGCACTCGTAGATGGTGTTCGGATTCTTTTGCGGCTGCGTGTCGGTGGCGAAGAAGAGATTGCCCTGCACGTCAAAGGTGATAATCGCAATGCCGGCTCCGCCGCTGCCGATGCCGGCCGTAATGACCGCTTGCGTTCCGGGAGCGAATACGCATGCCGCGGTGTCCTGGGTGCCACCCGCGCAGTTTGTGGTCGGCGCAGTGGTGTACCCGGTATACGTGCCCGTGGTGGCATTGTAGGGAAGCTTGTAGATGGCAGGCGTGGCGCCGTAGTAAGCGATCGACGCAATGTAGGCGTTGCCATACTTGTCCACAGCGGCCGATGTTGTGTTGCTCATGTTGGCCAGCACAGTCTGCACGCCGCTGGGCGTAATCTGAAAAACGCCGGTTCCATATCCGTCGCCGACAATGACGCTGCCATTCGGTCCGACGGCAAAGTTACCCCCCACAGGCGATTGCCCGGGAGCCCAGCCGCCACCGTAACTGCCACCGAGCGAGCCGATCTGCGTAGCCTGGGTGGTAACGATCGTCGGTGTCTGGGCGGCTGCACCGGTGGTGCAAAGCCAGATGGTCAGCACGGACAGCATGGCAACCCGTGTGAACGCCGCGAACGACTGCAATGGATTCGTCAGATTTTTCAGATTGGATTCCATAACCCTTCCTCCGATCAAGTTGTTGCTGAATTCGTGAACCGGCCAAGGCTCGATTCGCTGTGCGCCGCGCTTCGTCCTCATCGGGCTCACTCCTACCATCTCCGTCAGGTCCTGAAAATCAGGCCGTTGGAATTCCCGTCACCATCATGTTCATTTTTGATAACGGTACACATTACTTCGCCGTTAACAAGTTCGTCAAGAAAATAGCTACGCATAAAGGCGAATTCTCGTAAGAGCTGTCCTGTCATGCCGTTTGCATGATAACGATACCGACATCGGCCCGCGGAAATCCGGATTGCACCCGTAAACGGCCGCGGAGGCATGGGGAATGCGTGTGCCGTTCGGTGAAAATGAAATGAATTCGGGAATGGAGCCAGCTGTCGGTCGCAGCCGGTGCGTGGGGAATCCGGGATAGCGTTCCAAGATTCATGGTCAAATCAGCGGGGAACATTGCATCCTGTGCGCCAGGCCACTGCCGCGCCTACGAGAGCTGCTTCGTCACCCAGTTCAGATACCTTCAGGCGTAAGTTCAGATCTGCCAACTCGCTATGCGCGGGGGGAAGAAAAAGACAGGCCGATCTCGCGATCCCTCCTCCGAGAATCAGCACGTCGGGACGGAATTCACCTGCGACGGAGCGAAGCACCGATCCCAGATGACGCCCAAATTCAGTGAATGCCTGGGATGCCGCAGTATCATCGCCCGCCTTGGCGGCGATGTCAACAGCTTCGGCATGCAGCTTCGTGTGGCGCTCATAAGATTTCTGAATTGCCCTCGCGGAGATGGAGTCTTCCACGATTCCCGCCTCGTAGGGTAGGTTCCAGATCTCTCCGCCGGGAGGCACTCCGCTTCCATCGGTGACCAGGCAGCCGTCGACAGAATAAGCCGAGCCGATTCCGGTTCCGAGCGTAATGCCGATGGCGCGGTGAACTCCCCGCGCCGCGCCGGCGCCGATCTCGCCCAGCAGGAATGCGGCGGCGTCGTGAACAAAGCGCACCTGCTCCGGCTGCCAGCCGAAGCGCCGCGCGAGCAACTCGCGGAGATTCAACCCATAGAGGTAGGGCAGCTTGTGCTCCATGAGGCTTACGCCGGAGTCGAAATCGAATGGGCCGGGCATGGCGAGCTGGGCGCCACATGCACTTGATCCATTCGCAGCCTGCTTTCCAAGCGAATGGACCAGGTGAAGGAAACCCTCTGCGGTCTGGCTGTCGGCGTGCGATGCGCTGGCCACAGGGCCGAGCCGATAGGTTCCGTTCTCACATAGTGCGGCGGAAACGTGTGAACCGCCGACATCGTAAACAAGAACGGGTTGATCTCCATCAGTAGTCATGGAAGCCTCAGGACATGGTAGCGTTCTCATTTGTACCACAGATGTTCATTCGCTTGTAATCCGGGCGGGAAAAATAACGATTGACAATGATCTTCCGGAAGCAGTATATGTTTATTCGCATTTATTCAGACATTCCCGCGAGTCTTTGTTGGTATCGGTATCAGCGCCGGACTTCAGACGAAATGGCTGCCCTTCCTGAAGGGAGCCGAAAAGAACTGGAACGGCGAGCACAAGCGCAGTGAGAGGCATTTGATGCAAGTTTTCTGGCCGGGTCGCGATTTCACTCCTTTTGGGCATGCCATTGCGCCGATCTTCGGCGCGCCGGAAAACCTGGCTCACTCAACGCAGCCGCGCGGTTGCACGGCACACGAAACGTCATCCGGGAAGCAGCAAAACACGCACCGCGATTCGCGATCGCTGGTCTCATCGGGCAGAGCGCAAACCGCGTGCGGAAGACGTACCGCCGGTATCGATCCCATCTCGGGAACTCAAACGATTTGCAAAGTTGACAGGGAGTGGGTGCGGGGCTATATTTGCGCCGGACCAAAACACCGACAGAACTCAGAGCCAAGACCGGGAACTCCGAGTGAAGACAGCAATTCCGTGTTCGTCTCAGCGGCCGAACAAGGGCAATGCATGGCGCGTACCGGGAACTGAAGGCGAATTGAATCGTATTCGACGGGGGAGAATTACCATGGAGCTATTCTCAAAGATCAGACGGGCAGCTTGGTTGCCGGCGCTGCTTTTCATCGTCCTCCTGCAGTTGCAATCCTCTGCCTTTGGCCAGGCGACAACAGGAAACGTGACGGGCGTGGTCTCCGATGCGAAGGGCGCCGTTATTGCCAATGCAACCGTGCTCCTGACAGATACGCTGACGGGAACGGTACGCAAGACGACGAGCAATAACCATGGTTTTTTTGCGTTCGCTTCCGCCCTGCCGAGCACGAGCTACAAATTTGAAGTGGTTGCACCGGGCTTCAGCTCATGGGAGTCCCAGCCATTTCCACTGCGCCCTGGTGATCAGCTCAGCTTCACGGACATCAAAATGGAAGTGGGCTCGGTCACAGCATCGGTCACGGTGGAAGGCGTCGTCGATTCGATGAATGCGACCCTGGACACGGGCGAACGCAGCGACATCATCACCGCCAAGGATCTGGATACGCTGACGGTGGTTGGGCGCGACGCGACGGAACTGGTGCGCATGCTGCCCGGGTACTCGATGTCCACGGGCGACCAGGGATTATTCAATCGTCCCGGATTCAATTCGGCAGTAGTTGGCTTGAGCGGTCCTACGGGCGCGTATTCCGCCAATGGCAGCGGCGTGACAGGCATCGCTGTGGTGAGCGATGGTGTTTCGCTCACCGATATTGCCAGCAATTCGGGAACCGTGCAGGCGACCAACATTGAAATGGTGTCTGAGGTGAAGGCAACCAGTTCGTCCTTCAGCGCCGTGAATGCCAAGGGACCGGCAGTCATCAACTCGTCTACCAAGACGGGCGGCTCCGCCTTTCACGGTGAAGCGTACATGGTTGCGCGCGATACCGTGCTGAATTCCAACGACTGGTACGACAACTTCCTGAGGCAATCCCGGCCGGCCGGCCGTTACCTGTTTCCCGGCGGACAACTGGGCGGACCGTTGCCCATACCGTTTACTTCATTCAACAAGAACAAGGACAAGCTGTTCTTCTTTGCGGGATTTGAGTATTACAACCAGAGTTTTGAGGCCAACCAGCAGGCGTTGACGGCATGGGTGCCGACCATGGCGGAACGGCAGGGAGATTTCAGCCCCGCATCGCTCGATGCCGAACTCTGCGGCGGGCGCCCGGACGGCGCTGCCAACCCCAACGCGATCCTGCCGATGTGTTTTGCTGAGAACTATCTTCCCAACGGAACCCTGGTGAGCAACTTCAATGCCAGGCCCTATGCCAACAGTTCGGGTGTAGCGCTGGTAAATTGGATGCCTCCGCCCAACGCCGATCCATTTACCAACCAGTTCGGCTACAACTACATTCAACAATTGACCCAGCAGCAGAACGGCGAGCAGTTCAAAACCAGCCTGCAATATGTGATCAACGACAACAACCGGCTGTTTCTGGTCTACGGCCTGCAAAAGGAAGTCGATCAGGATCCCGTGGATATCGGATATTTTCCAACCGGGTCGATGCCTTATCCGGGAAATGTAACCACCGGTGACATCTCCAACATCCTGGCCGCACGCTACACGCGCAACTTTGGCGCCACGTTGACCAACGAGTTCGACGCCGCCATGTCCTTCGTCAGCCTGCCGGGAAAGATGGGAACGCCGCTGGCGGCTCAGCGTTTCAATATGAACGCCTATAACGGAGGCAACGGCAACTTCGATTACCTCGGGATGTACAAGAACGGCGGAGATTATTCGGTGCCGGCGCTGAACAACGAGGGCGGCGGCGGCCTGGGTTATCCGGATTTGCAGATGCCCGGCGGCTTTTATAACAACCAGGTCCGTACAAAGAAGGTAGACCCCATTCTTCAGGACAACCTGAGCTGGCAGAAGGGAAGTCACTTCCTGCAGTTCGGTGTGTACTGGGAGACAGGTACTTACAACGGCATCGCCGATACCGGGTCCTATCCGCAGGGAGAGTTTACCTTCAACCCCGGCAACAGTTATTTCGAATACGCCACGGCGCCATACGGCTCGGCGCAGTTTCAGTCCTGCTATAACCCCAACCAGGCGGGCAGCGAGCGTCTTTCCGGAGCGGCATACCTGGGAAGCTGCGTGAATCCGACTGCAATGGCCTACATGGGCTACGCGGATTCGTACACGCAGACCAACTTTACGCCGACGGTGGACATGCGCTACATGTCGCTTGCCGGGTATTTGAACGATACCTGGAAGTTCCATCACATCACGCTGACCGCGGGCGCGCGCATTGAACATCTGGGACCCTGGACGGACCGCCATAACAACGGCCTGGCTACGTTTTCTCCGAGTCTCTACAGCACCGAGTGCGGTGGATACACGCGCGATTGCACTGGGCTCAATATGCCGGGCATGACCTGGGCCTCGCAGAAGTCCGGCGTCAGCAACTCGGTGAGTTCGCCGCCCATAGTTTATTTTTCTCCGCGCGTTGGAGTGGCATGGGATATTTTCGGCAACGAACGCACCGTGTTGCGCGGCGGCGGCGGCGTCTATCGCAACCAGGAGCAGTTCAATCCCTATGCTCTTGCAGCGGCAACAGCCCAGGGATACAAGACCAGCATTCTGACGGGCGCGCTGACCTTTGCGGGAATCGACAGCCAGTCGCCGCTCAACCCACCGGACTTCACTGCCTACGCACTGTCTCCGAATGACACGTCCCGTCCGCTCTACTACCAATACAACTTTGCGGTCTCGCAGGCGATGCCCTGGCGCTCGCGCATGGAAGTGGCCTATGTGGGCAGCCACAACGAGAATCTTGGATCGTACAACAACAGCTCTTACAACAGCGCGTCCGATCTCAACGTCATCTGCGGTATTGAGAAGGGCTGCGCTTCGAATCCGAATCCCGCTGACCCCACCGACAATCTTTTCACTGTGAACCTGGGTTTACTGCCCTCGTCGCTGACAACCACGCAGGGTGTCTCCGGTGGCATCAGTTCAATGGATACACCAGAGCTGGACTTCTACCGCCCGTATCCCTTCTACCAGCACGTTTACCAGCTCAAACACAACTTCTACTCCAACTACAACAGCTTCCAGGCGAAGTGGGAAAAGCACACGGGCATGGTGACGTACGGGGCAAACTACACTTTCGCGAAGAACCTGGCAACTGCCTCTTCGTACAACAACATCATTCCCGATCCGGTCAATCTGCGTAATGATTACAATCCCGTGCCCTTCGATCGCACCCAGGTGTTCAACATTTATTACCTGGTAGACATTGGGAAACGCTACAAAGGGGACAGCAGGATTCTTTCGGAGTCTCTCAACGGATGGCAGGTCTCCGGAGTGTCGACGGTGGAAAGCGGTTTTCCGCTGGCATCAGAACAGGGCGAGAACTTCGGCTTCGGCTATGGTTCGGTGCTGCCGGTGCAGACCGAATACCAGAATCAGTCGAATCCTCAATCGAACTCCACGTGTGAGACGACGTACGGCATTCCCCCGAACTCGCAGGGCGAGTCGTTTTGCGTGACGAGCATGAATCCGGTGGTATGGCTGGGCACGTCAGATGTGCAGTTGATGCCGACAGTGGTAGGCAGCTTGACGGGAGGCAAAGCCAAGCACCAGTTCGTCAACCCGCTGGGATTCGGTCTGCCCCTGCCGGAGTCAAACGGAGTGTTCCGGCTTCCTTATATCCATGGGCCTTACTACATGGACCACGACGTGACCCTTCTGAAGAATTTTTCACTGGGCGACGTGAGAAGGCTTCAACTCAGATTTGCCGCTTTCAATGTTTTCAATCATCCGCTGGTCTCGTTTAACAACTCTGACACCAGCAACCTGAACCTGGGATTCCAGGAAGCGACAGCAGGGAAGGCATTGACGCAATCAGTGCTGACACATCAGAACTTCGGCATTGCAAATATCAAGGTTGGCAACCGGCTGGTGGAAGTGGGCGGAAAGTTTTCGTTCTAGCGCGTTACGCCTTGGGCCGGTATGCGGAGCGATCAGCCAAAGGGCGGCAAGGGTGATGAAGAAGCCGGGGTGAACACTATCCGGCATGGTGCAGGGATTGAATCGAGTGCGGCATCTGCCTTACGCCGCCGGGATGAATGCGGGCGGCACAGATGCCAAGCGCAGGGGAAGTCTGGATCGAGATTGTTTCGGAGGAGTTGTATGGCCATCGAGTCTGCTGTTTTGCTTCGTCGGATTGCTTCGAACGCGTGCCTGATTCCGGTTGTCGGCTTGCTCTTGTGCGGCGCGGCCCCGGCGCAGTTGCCGATCAAGGCGCCGGTCCCGGTTACGGCTGGCTCTGTGATTCCCTTCGGCCACGGCAGCACCGGCCAATGGAGCCAGATCTATTCGGTCAAGGTGGCGCATAACGGCAGCGTGCTGTTTCTCGACACCGCGGTGAGCAACCTCTATCAGTGGGCGCCCGGAGCACCGGCGCCGACATTGGCGGTGGGACCTGCTCCGACCGGGCAGTCATCGAACGGGTCGACGCTGGAAGCATCGGGATCGTTCTGGAACTCGGGCATGGCACTGGACGCCAACGATACGCTCTACATCACTGACCGCTATGGCAGTGCGGTTCACTTCCTCCGCGTGCCTTACAACGCCGCATCCGGAACATGGACCTTCAGTTCGGCTTCCAACTGGGCCAACTCTCCCAGTGTCACGCTGAGCGGCGTACCGACCGCGATTCAGGCTCAGGACGTTTCAATCAACTGCGACAACGGCTTTCCCTGCACGATGGTTGTCAGCTGGTCCAACAGCGGCGAAATCGACAAGTTCACCATCGACGCGAATGGCAATCCTGGAACGGTTGTACGCGTTATCACGGGTCTGTTGACCAGCGGCAATATCGTTGCCCAGGACCATGCCGGAAATATTTTTTTCATGGAGGATGTCTATTCGTCGCCGAGTGGGAGAATCACCGGTGTGCGCGAGATTTCTGCCGGCGCAACTCTGCCGCTTGCGGGCGACGGAACAGGAACACTGGAGTCAACGCTGACGCGCATCGACCCGGCTTCGGCCGGTTTCAATTTCAAGGGCATGACCTTTGACGCGGCCGGAAATCTCTACCTCTCCAGCGAGAATGACGGAAATTCCTATGGCGGCCAGGTGTCTCTCGTGCTGATGGTTCCCAATGAAGGAACTCCGTCGGTTCCGAACCTCGTCTGGAACGATGCGGTGCAGGTTTCTCCTGTCTCCGCCGGATTCGCGGTTGCTATTGACCCGCGGGGATACATCTGGATTCCCAACGGGAACGGCGGAAGCAATTGGGCGCCAGGCGGCACCAAGGCGCCGCCCTGCACATCCATCGATCCAGCCACATGCACCACCTCGGGAATTGTGCAGTGGGCGCCTGGATCCGGCAACCTGGGCGCATCGCCGGTCGGAACGGCGGGCGCGACGCAGACCGTCTTCTACAGCTTCAGCCAGCCCACCACGCCAGGGAGTTTCGCGTACGCGGCGCCGGGAGCGGGCAACTTCACAACCATTCCAACCAATCCGAATCCAGATCCCACCGTTACTCCGGCGGTGCCGGCATGCACGGCAGGCACAGCGTATCCTGCGTTCTCTTCACAAGAGACAGTTGAGACACAGAACAGTTGGTGCGCTTTCTATGTGCAGTTGAATACGCCCACTTCGGGCAGCGTGAGCGGCGAACTGCAGATACTTGATGCGAGCAAGGACATTGTTGCCGGAAGCAACATTTACCTGAACGGCATTGGAGAAGGCCCCGCGGTCTCTGTTCTCTCACCGGTTGCGGTCCAGTCTGTCGCCAAGGGATTGCAGGCGCCGGAGCAGGTGGCGGGCGACTCGCTCGGAAACTCTTACGTGGCGGATTCCACGCTGGCCGCGATCGAGATGTATCCGGCCGGATCGAATTCCGTGGTAGGAACGGCACTGGGGACGGGGCTGACTGCGCCTACCGGCGTGGCGGTCGATGGCGCTGGGGATCTTTACATCGGAGACTCGGGCCACATTATTGAGATTCCGTTTATCAATGACGCCTTGGCGCCCAAGCAGCAGACAACGCTTCTGACCGGCCTCGGCAGCCATCTGAACCTTGCTACCGACGGCGCGGGCGATGTCTATGTGGCCGACATGGATAACAAGCAGATCGTCAAGATATCGAATCCGCAGATTGGCCTTCTGCTTCAGGGGCAAGGCGTGAACACCATCGGCGCCGGTGTCACGTTTACAGGACCGTCGGCCATCGCCACGGACAACCTCGGGAATGTGTGGGTGGCGGATGGGACGAAACTCTGGGAACTGACGCCCTCCGGCGGCAGCAACGAGATCACCAGTTCGCTTTCCGCACCCGTGACCGGCCTGGCAGTGGACCCGTCGGGCTCAGTATTTGTGGCCGAGTCAACCGGCCTCTGGTGGATTCCCTACGAAGCATCTTCAGGCGGCCTGAATGTCAACGGAGCGGTCCAGGTGGCCGCAACGCTGGGCAGCGGCTCGGTTCCGGTGAGCGTGGCGCTCGACGGAATGGAGAATGCATATGCCACCTACGGCTCCGGCTCGACGGCCGGCATGTCACAACTGGGTGTTGGCGGGACCATCAATTTTGGACAGATTGTTCCCTTCGCAGAGTCGGACCAGGAGGCGCAGTTATTCAACCTGGGCAACGCGCCGCTGACGCTTTCGGCGTTCTCCGGCGACCTGTTCACCGGCGCCAATGCCGCCGACTATTCGGTCGGAACACCCAACGATGCACCTGCCTGCGCAACCGCGACGCCGCTCCTGGCTGGAACGGCGTGCTACTTCGATGTAGCGCTGACGCCCTCCGCGCCCGGACTGAGCAGTGCTTCCGTCGCCGTGCTGAGCAATGCCGCGAACGCTCCCGCCGTGAACATCGCGCTCTCGGCCGACGCCGTTGTCGATCCACGCAATCCTTCGACAACCACAGTTGCTGTTACGCCCTCAAGCGGCATCAACTACCCCGGCAGCGCGACCGTGACAGTCACGGTTGCCGCGACATCCGGCAGCACTGTACCGTCTGGAACGGTGACGCTCGAAGTGACCGGACAAAAGAAGGCTTCGCAGGCTCTCACCAATGGAGTCGCGACATTCTCCTTTACCGGTCTTCTGGGCGGGACCTATACAGCCGTGGCAGACTACGGCGGCGAGAGCACGGCTGGAAGTCCGCCGGACTTTGCTGCCAGCGGTGGCAAAACCAAGTTCATCGTGAACACGATTCCGCCTGCGCTGGCATTGGGCACACCGGGCTGCGGTCCCGCCAGTGCGACCAGTTGCACGCTCAATCCGGACTTTGTCACGGTATGGGCTGGAAACACATATATCGACGTGGCCTCGCAAACCACGATTACGGCCACGGTGACCTCAACCGTCGGAACACCTACAGGTACCGTGAGCTTCCTGCAGAATGGCGCGCCGGTTGATCCCACGCAGCCGGCCATCGCGCTGGACGCCAATGGGAACGCAGTCTTCTCAACGGCAAATCTCCCCGTCGGCGTATATAACCTGACAGCTGTCTACAACGGCGACGTGAATTTCTCAACCGTGAATTTCTCGCTGCCGGCGTTTCAGATCATTGTTCCCAGCGTGCAGATTACGGCTACTCCGACTACGACATCGATCACGCCCGGAACTCCGGACCAGGTCACGCTTACGCTGAAGCCGCTGGTCGGATTCAATCAGCAGGTGAACGTGCAATGCGTCACGGCCACCATGCCGAACTGGTCGGAATGCACGTTCGACAATCCTGAGATCGGTGTGGGCAACGGAACGGATCCCACCGCGCCCTCCACAATCGTGGTAACCATCAGTACCAACGTACCGGTCAACGGTGGGGGAACCAGTTCCATCGCACGGCAGGCGCCATGGTCCATGGCTTGCCTGTTCGGCCTGGGAATGCTGGGACTGATTGCGGGGCGGAAGAGAGCCAACCGCTATTTGAGCATGGTTTGTCTCGCTGTCATGCTTTCCGGCGCATTCATCGGCATTACTGCATGCACCAACTCGGGGTATTCAACGCCACCGCCCGCGCCCAAGGTGACTACGCCTGCCGGCACGTATCAGGTGCAGATCGTCACCGTGAACCCGCAGACGGGACTGCAGAACTCGCTTACTACGCCGTTGTTTGTTCTGACTACGACGGTGCAATAGAAGGTGAAGAACAACGCCGGACGCAGTGCATGCGGGGAGCACGAGGCAACTCACCGAATGCGAAAGACAAGCTAAGCCTCAGACCATGAGTGGAGTGAAGCCACTCTCGGGAAGTTCGATACGAGTTTTTGGGAGGAATTCTATGGCCACCACGTCGTTCACCGCTCAGCGCAGGTTTGCAGGCGTTGTGTTTACGCTGCTGCTCTCTAGTCTTTGCTTGTGCATCGGAGCCGCAGGGCAAGGCGCTTCGCCGCTGGTGACGTCCAGTGTTGTCAATGGTCTGCCGCCGTTGGCAAGTCCGGCGGCATGGGGCCAGGTTTGGGACACGGCGCTCACCAACAACGGGATATTTCTCGTCGCGGACTTTGAGAAGGGGGCACTGTACCAGTTTCCGGCCGGCGGCGGAGCTGAGATCAACCTGCTCGCCGCTCCCAATTTAGGACCCGGAGGCGCATACGCGAATAGCGGGATTGCCGTTGACCCGTGGAATAACCTTTGGGTAAATAACAATTGGAACGGCGGCTTGCAGAGGATTCCTTTCGACGCCTCCACCGGAACCTGGAATGTGTCCGGAAACCAGACCGTCACCGCAGGTCTTGGCAATATCGGAGGGGGCTACTTCCAAAGCGCTGGGATGGCGATCAACTCCAGCGGAACCTTTGTGCTGAGTACAGAGAACTCCGCTCCGCAGCCGGCGCTTTACTCGTTTACCGTGGACTCCTCCGGTAACATCACCAACGAACAGACGGTCATCACCACTCTCACGGCGCGAGCGCAGACGCTTTCGATCGACAATGCTGGAAATATCTACATTTTCGAGAATAGCGGCTTGTCTGGAATCCTCATGATTCCGGCCGGCACCACGGGACTGGCCAACGACAAGAGCCTGGTGGATGTTGAACCGATGATGCCGGGAACCGGATCGAACGCCGGGAAAATGGTGCCGGTGCTTTCAAGCATCAACGGCGCGACGGTGGATGCGGCCGGAAACCTTTATGTAGGCGACAGCAGCGCAGGCGTGTACATGGTTCCCAACCAATCCGGGACCCTCAACCCGTCGGCCTGGGTCATGCTGACTCCGGCTCCTCCGCAAGGGCAAATCGCCATCAATGCAGCGCGCGACACGCTTTACGTGCCACTTCCAACGCTCTGGAACGGCATCAAGAATGCCGGGACCGTGGGGCTCGGTAACGGCGACCTGGGATCGTTCGCGGTTGCAATGCAGAGCACCACGCCGACTGCCGTTTATTACTCGTTCTCAGGGCCAATCACTCTGGGCAAATTCGCGATCCAGGAAGACGGTGTGGCTATACCGGACTTTACGATCGTGAGCGGTGGAAGCTGCGCGGCGGGAACCACCTACCCAATTCCGGCGAGCCCGGCCGGAAACGAAGTGACCAACTGCTCCATCAACGTAGCCTTGAATCCACAGCATGTGGGCAGTGTTTCAGCCCAGCTGTTGATGCTTGAACAGGCGCCCGTGGTAGCAGGAACCTCGGACTCCACAGCCACCGTGACAGGGTATTCGCTGTCAGGCACCACGCTCACGCTCACCGCCGCGAATGGGCTGGTGGGAGGCGAATTGATTTCAATCGCCGCGGCCAAGGGAACTCCGCTGTTTGCCCTGAATGGCTTGAACTTCAATGTTCTGACCGCAGGCCTGAACGCATCTCAATTCGAGATTCAGTTTACGGGTACGCTTGGCGCCGGCGTGCCCACAAGCGGAAGTGCGGCAGCCACCATTACTGGTGAGTACACCTATCCGACGGTTGCAACCACGACCCTGCATGGTATCGGGCTTGCACCGTCCATCGCGGCTACTCCCGCACTCGAGTCTTCGATCGGTTCCGGGCTGAAGACACCGACGGAGATCACGACCGACGGATGGGGGAATGTTTACGTTGCGGACGCCGGTCTCGGCGAGGTTCTGATGTATGCGGCAGGCTCAGGCGCGTCGGCTGCCGGTGTTTCAATTGGCACCGGACTGAAAGCTCCCACGGGCGTCGCAGTCGATGGGAATGGCGACATCTTTATTGCGGACAGCACGAATGTGTACGAGGTTCCCTTTGCGGCGGGCGCGCTCAATACAGCGGGCCAGATCACTCTGGTAAGCGGGCTGGGCGCGAACCTGAGGCTTGCCGCGGACGGACTCGGCCATCTCTATGTTGCCGACCCGGCGAATGCGCGGGTAGTGGAGTTGTACAACCTGGGTGGATCGGCTGGAGCGTTTGGCCAGTCTGAAGTGTTTCTTACCGAAGGATTCACGGCGCCCTCCGACGTGGCCGTGGATGCAAGCAACAATCTCTACGTAGTGGATGGCTCGAATCTGATTGAGATTTCAAACGGTCAGCAATCGACCGTTCTAAACTCACTCAGCAACGCGACCGGAGTAGCAATCGATCCCTCCGGAGCCGTGTATGTGTCTTCTGCGAGCGGCACTGAGCGCGTTCCGTTTGTGGGCGGCGCACTCGATCCAGCCGACGAAACCAAGGTCGCAATTGGCGTGACCACACCCACCGCGGTGGCTGTGGACAACTTAGGAAACGCCTACCTCGCCGATGGCACAGCACTCAACGTCCACTTTGTGGCTGCGAGCGGCACGCTGAACCTGGGCACGCTCCCCACGGACAGCTCGACTGCTTCGCTGCCCTTTACCGTAATCAACGAAGGAAACTCGCCGCTCACCGTGACCGGCTACACCAGCTCGAATGCGCTGGATTATACGGCGACCGATGTGAGCTGCGTGGGTAGTGCGGTGGCTGCAGGCGCTACCTGCGAGGCCGACGTTTCACTCAATCCAGGGCCCGGCGAGCAGGGCACACTCACCAGCAGCATCGGCATCACCAGCAATTCGGCGAATGCTCCCAACGTCGTGAACGCAACCGGGGTAGGCGCGCCGCTGGCTTCTTCGGTCGCGAGCATCTCCGTAACCAGCACTTCGGAAGTCATTAACACGCAGGTTACGGTGAAGGTGACAGCGTCCAGTGGAAACACCGTTCCCACTGGGACGGTCACTGTTACATTCACCACGACTACTGGGACGATGGGCTCCGTGTCGGGAATCTTGAAGGGTGGTACGGCAACCTTGACGTTGTCGCCGGTGGCCGCGGGGAGCAACACCTTCACGGTCTCTTACCTGGGCGATAGAACCTTTGGCAGAGCGACGGCGAACACGACCAGCTCGATTGCCAAGTCGGCAATCTCGGCCCTGGCGTTGCCGGTCAATCCGCCATCCTTCCTGCCGTACGTGCTCGAGGCAAATGGCTCCACGCCTTACGATGGGTCCGCAAGGTACTGGGAATATAACTTTGTCGTGACCGTCAGCGCCGCGGCAGGTCAGCCCACAGGTACTGTAACGTTTAACGACGTTGCTCCTGGCCTCAACTTCACCGGCGTGGCATGCCCAGCTACCAACGATGGCGTCCAGCCGCTCAATATCAGCGGCCAGGCTACCTTCCCGACCGATTGCCTGCCCATGATCCAAAACCCCTCCTACTATCCGATCACTTCCACGCACACGGTGACACCGGTGTATAACGGCGATGCGAATTACCTCGCTTTTACAGGCCAGCCAGTGACATTCCAGGCTGTCGCTACGCCGGCACTGATCATCACGTCCTCTACCCCCTCGCTCAACGTGAGCGCGGGAGGCACGGCGAGCGCGAACCTGACACTTACCTCGATTCTCGGCTACGGATTCGCCGGCAAGAACCAGCAGCTCAACGATTACAACTTCCCAGTGTCGTTGTCCTGCGACAACCTGCCGCCTCACTCCAGTTGCTCGTTCTCCTACCCCAACCCGGATCCGAATATCCCCACAGCCGTGGATATTCCATGTTCCGGCACCACCGCTGTGGCAGACGACTGCCTGGCGGGAATGGCGACGGTGACGATCAACACCGATGTGACGGTGGGAACAACCACCAGCCAGCTGGCACAACCCGCGCCGCTCACGTTTGCCGCTTTATTCGGATTCGGGATGATCGGCCTGGTGTTCCGCCGCAGGTTCGGCCAGAAGGGACGCCTTCTGCTGATGATTTGCCTGACCGTTCTGAGCAGCGCATTTGCCGTGAGCCTTACCGCCTGCTCAACCACAAACCTCAGCCCCGCTTCGGTTCTCTCTACGCCGAAAGGAACGTACACCGTCACGATTACGGCGCAGCAAGTGGGTACGCAGGAGATTACACTTCCAACTGGGCCCGTTACCATCTACGGAAGCCAGAACCAGGTTTCCCTGCCGTTCACAATCAACGTGACAGTGAACTAGAACTAGAAGTTCCAATGAAGAAAGAGGCTCATCGCCCGGAAACGGGCGATGAGCCAGAGTCAGCTTGTACTTCGGCGCTGGAATGGCGCCATGCCGCTACACCTTTCCTTGCGCCTCGATAGTTTGAAAGAGTCCATCCCTTTAACCACTGGAGATATCAGGAATGCGCCTGCGCTCAAGGATCCTTGAACGAACAGATACCAGTTTTCGCTTTGTAGATCCACAATTGTTCATAACCATCTTGTCGCTTATGATTCTGGCTCTCTGCGTATGCGCCAAAGCGAGGGGGCAGTCGGGCCCGCAACCGCAGGCAGGCCTCGACGCACGCGACGCGCACGGGCTCACGCAACTCATTGTTGCCGCATCGGCGGGAGATGTGAACATAGTTCATTCTCTTCTGGTGCAGGGAGCAGGCGTGAACGCAACTGCGGCAGACGGCCGCACGGCGCTGATCGCAGCCGTTCAATCCAACCATATTGAGATTGCGCGCAGCCTCATCGCAGCCGGGGCAAATCTTAACCTGGCTACGCGCGGCGCAGGAACCGCTCTTGAGGTCGCCGAGAACAACGGCCAGGCGGAGATAGCGGCCATGCTGCTCGCGGCAGGCGCGCATTCGTCCGGCAAGTCGGTCGGAGACACGGTATGCGTTCGTCCATGGCAGGGAAGCGGATTCTGCGGAACGGTGAAGGCCTTCAGCATTCGATCGGTGCAGATTGATGTGACGAAGATCGTGGGATGCACCAACGGATGTTCTGCCCGGGAGGAATGCTCCGCGTCCAGGCAGGTTGGAGGAGTCGGCGGCCTGCGCGGCGGCGACCAGGTGGCTGTACCGAGCTGGTGTCTGACGCAGACTGGGGTGAAGCCTTGAACTTCCCTCAAACTGCATGGATACGTGCGGCGCGTATGTGCCTGGCGGCGTGCCTCGTTCTTGCTGGAGCCTCGTATGAACTTCAGGCACAGAGTCAAACTGGATTCACCTACAACGGTGTTGCCTACACCTCTTACCAATCAACCGAGTATCTGGAGACTCCCCAGGGACCCAACTCGGCTGCCGACATGGCCGGCGTTGGCGCCAACTACGCGACGGTGCTGGCAACGCAGTATGTATCAACCTCTACGTCCAACACGATTTCTCCCGGCGGTTCCACGCCTACCGATGCCGCACTTGCAGCCGCCATCACCAATCTGAAGGCCGCGGGAGTCACACCCATTCTCAAGCCGCAGGTCGACTCATACGACGGAATTTGGCGGGGTTCTTTTGCGCCCACCGATGTTTCTGCATGGTTCGCCAGCTATCAGACCTTCATTGTTCACTACGCAACCATCGCCCAGGCGCAGAGTCTTCCCATCTTCGTAATCGGTTGCGAGTTCAAGACTCTCAGCGGCTCGGCGTATCAGTCGAACTGGGACACGATCATCACCGCAGTGAGGGCAGTCTACAGTGGCAATCTGGCGTATGCCGCCAACGCCACGGGCGCGGGCGACGAATTCAGTTCCGTATCGTTCTGGGGACAGCTCGACATCATCGGCGTGGACGGATACGTTCCCCTCACCAACCATGCCAATCCGACGGTCGCGCAACTCGAGGCCGCATGGACAGACAATGCAAGCGGATTCAATGCGGTCGCGGCCTTCCAGAATCTTCAGAGCACGTATCCCACCAAGCCGCTGATCTTTTCAGAGATCGGCTATGTCAGCGCTGCCGGAACCAATGAAGCGCCTTATGCCTCTGCGGCAGGCAACGCCCCCTACGATCCCACCGAGCAGGCCGATTGCTACCAGGCATTCTTTGAGGTCTTCAGCCAGCAAACTTCCTGGATGAAGGGCGTCTTCTGGTGGGATTGGACGGTATCGCCACCAAGCACCGGCGATACAGGATACTCGCCGCAGCTTAAAGCGGCCGGAAATGTGCTGGCGCAATGGTATGGAGCCCCAAGTTTTACGCTTGGTTCCAGTGATCCAACGCCGTCTCTGGCTCAGGGCAGCTACATAACGGACACCGTCACTGTGACCGCCGCGAATGGATTCACAGGGGATGTCACTTTTGCTGTCTCGGGCCTGCCAAGCGGAGTTACCGCGGCAATCGCCACCAACCCGGCAATAGGCTCCAGTGTTGTCACGTTTACCGCCAGCGCTTCGGCCGCGACCGGCGAATCTGCCGTGACGATTACGGGTACCTCGGGCGACCTTTCCACGGTGACTTCAATTGCTCTTACAGTGACTGCGCCACCTGGATTTACGCTTGCTCCTTCGGCCCCGGCCCTGACATTGATTCAGGGCAGCAGCGGAACCGACACCATTACCGTAACCGACGTGGATGGATTCACGGGTGGAGTGACTCTGGCCGCCAGCGGACTTCCCAGCGGAGTCACGGCGAGCTTTGCTACCAACCCCACAACGGGTTCCAGCGTGCTGACACTCACCGCTGCAGGCACGGCGGCCACTGGCACATCCACGATCGCCATTACCGGAACCTTCTTAACGCTGACTGCAACTACCTCCATCGATCTCACTGTCAACATCGCGCCGAGCTTCACGATTGCGCCGACGGCTCCCTCGATCACAACCACGCAGGGCAGCAGCACAGCAGACACAATCACAATCAGCGGCGCAAACGGATTCAGCGGTTCGGTGACTCTGGCTGCGAGCGGCCTTCCCAGCGGCGTTACGGCGGCGTTCGCTCCGAACCCCGCAACCGGCTCAAGCGTAGTGACGTTCACTGCGGGAAGCTCCGCAGCCACCGGTACAAACACCATCACCATTACGGGGAAATCCGGCGCACTGACTGCATCAACCATCATCAGCCTCACTGTCAACGTGACACCAAGCTTCACGATTGCTCCCACCACCGCTTCTCTCTCTGTAACGCAGGGCAACAACGTTGCCGACACCATCACGGTGACGCCGGCAAACGGATTCAGCGGCAGCGTCACTCTCGCGGCCAGCGGCCTGCCCAGCGGCGTTACCGCTGTGTTTGCTACAAACCCCACCAGCGGCTCCAGCCAGGTGAAGTTTTCCGCAGCCAGCACAGCTGCCACCGGCACCACCACGGTCACCGTTACCGGGACCTCCAATGCATTGACCGCATCGACCACCGTCTCAGTCACCGTAAACGCGGCGCCGGCTTTTGCGCTTACGTCCTCGCCGTCGTCGGTGTCGGTTGCCCAGGGGGCCAGCGGAACGAGCACCATTTCAGTGACGGGCGTGGGCGGATTCACGGGCGGCGTAACTTTAGCTGCCGCGGGCCTGCCGGACGGCGTTACCGCGGCCTTCGCTACGAATCCGGCCACCGGCTCCAGCGTGCTGACACTCACGGCCAGCAGCACCGCCTCCACAGGCACAACCACAGTCACAGTGAACGGAACCTCCGGTGCGCTCAGCGGGTCTACAACGGTGTCGCTCACTGTAACTTCCGCGCCAACATTTACAGGCAGCACCGGCGCGACAGGTTCAATCACGATTGAGCCCGGCGCGACCACGGGCAACACCGCAACCGTAACAATCACGTCGCAGAATGGTTTTGCGGGTACGGTGAATCTGAGCTGCGCAATTACTCCAACCGCCGCCAACGATCCTGCAACGTGCAGCCTGGCCCCCAACTCGGTTACTGTCAACAGCACTGCGACGCCCACCGTCGTACTCACGGTGAACACTACGGCGGCAACGAGCGCAGCAAGCCCGATGAAGAAGCTGCTCTGGCCGTCTACAGGTGGAATGACCTTGGCGTTTATACTGCTCTTCAGGCTTCCACGGCGGCGCCGTAACTGGCTCGCGATTGTGGGAGCGCTTGCGGTGGTTTGCGTATTTGGCGCCATAGGCTGCGGCGGCAGCAGTGGGGGCGGAGGCGGTGGCGGCGGCGGGAACTCCGGCACCAGCGCGGGAGCCTATACGGTCACCGTAACCGGAACTTCCGGTACGCAGTCCGTGACCCTGGCCACCATCAATCTGACTGTGCAATAGAGGCTTGCCGGAATCGCGCTGCTGGCTGATCCGGCGAGTCAGGCCGGCAGGATGCGCGAAAATAGGTACAGGAGAGATTGTCGATGAGCCTGTACTGCGCCGTGGGGAGTGCTGAGACCGAGTTGACTGCGCAGCAGTTAAACTCACTGCAAGGAAAGAGCGAGTTGCGCATTGAAGTTTATGGCGGTGTATCTGTGACAGCGGAGACTCCCGAACTTCGACTGGGAGAGGCAAGCGCCGGGGTGCGGGTTGTTGGAACCAACCTCGCAGGTAACCTATTGACCATCGAAGCCGATGTGCGTTCCGACCGCGAGTCCCGGATTCAGCTGCAGACGGCGTGGGGGATCGCGAACGAGGAGGGCGCCGCTTTAGCCCCGATTGCCGACGGAATTTTCAACCTCATAATACCAGCCAATCGCGATGAATCGTCCTCCGGCTCCTACCGACGAACCAAGGTCATGGTGGAGCTCAAGCCTTGAGGGCATTCGCGATTCGGAGAGCCTGAATGCTTTGCGGTTGGTGGTCGAAACCAAGCGAGCTATTTGCAGGTACACGCGCTCAGGCTCTATTGTGACTCCGTGGCGCAACGGGAAAAGCAAATCATAGCCGGGATATGGATCGCGATCATCTTCGTGGGTTGGGTGGACGTTGCGGCTTGGGCTCAGCCGACGGGTGAGGACAGCTTTCAGGCTCTGCTGCAGCAGGGATTCCAACTCCATCAGCAGGCACGGTTTGCCGAGGCAATTCCTCTGCTCGAGCGCGCACGCCGGCTTGAGCCCGAGGATTATTTTGCGAATCTGCTGCTGGGAATCGACCTGCTGCGCACCGGGAAGCCAGCCGAGGCGGTGCCCCACCTGCAGTTGGCTGCGCGGGCCAGGCCAGGCGAGGAGTTTCCAGAGGACTACCTAGGCGAGGCGGAGGCTGGGCTGGGCCATTACGCACTGGCGGCGGAGGCTTATCAGCAAGCCGCCCAGCGCGGGCACAATTCAGAGCAGGCTCTTGAGGCTTGGGCCGGCTTCGCCTTGGAGCGGTTTCGTGCCCTTGTCGAGCAGTTGCGTGCGTCGGCTGCGGGTACCGCCGCGGCACGCCGATTGGCAGAGGACACAGCACCGGGTTCGAAAGGCCCGGTGTGCGAGGGCTCAATCCCGCTGCTGGAGAGAAAGGTTGCTGCTCGGATGGCAGGCCCCCCAAAAACCAAACTAGAAGTGGAGAACGTCGACAAACTTTCGGTCTGCTATGCACAGGAAGCTGGGAAAGCTGCCGGACAACTTGAAACCACCGCGCAGGATATTGCCGCGGTACACAGGGTGCGAGGGGATGTGCTGTTGCGGCTTAAAGGAGATGCCGCCGGAGCGGAGAACGAGTACAGGCAGGCGCTGGCGATGAGGAATGGTGATCCGGCGCTGTTGGAACGCCTGGCGGAGGCGCAGTTGGCGGCGGGCGATACAGACGGCGCGAAGGCTTCGGCACAGGCTGCGCTGGTCATCGATCCTCACCGGCGCGAGGCGCTGCGTACGCTGGCTTCCATGGCCACGAGCAACCGGGATTACGACCAGGCTCTGCCGTGGTTGCGGCAGCTGGCCGCGGAGACTCCGGGGGACACCACTGTGCAAGTTGAGCTGGCGAAAGCGCTGGCCCAGATGGGCGCGAGCCAGGAAGCTGTCAATTTGCTGCTTCCGGTGTTGGCATCGGGCTATCCGGATGAAAAAGGCGCGCTGCATGCACTGCTGGGCAGGGCGCTGCGCAAGCTGGGGCGCGAGGCGGAAGCGATCAAGGCTGAAGCTGAAGCGCGGCGGTTGTCGGACGCATTTCAGACACAACAAAGCAACGGCAGCCACGGGAGTTCCGATGCTAACCAGTAGGCGGGGATTGCTGCGCAGCCTGAGTGGGCTGGTCGCTGGGGCGGTAACGAATGGATCGATGCGTGGTGTGCTGGGACAGACCGCGGTTGCAACATCGCCAATTCGCATGGTCAACGGCACCCGGGCAGCGGGGCTGGACTTTGTGCTGCGCAACGGAGCGATGGGGCGCAAGTACCAGGTGGAGACACTGCCGGGTGGGCTGGGGGTGATCGATTTCGATGGGGACGGCTGGCCCGACCTGTTCTGCACCAATGGCGCAACGCTACCCGAGCTTGCTAAGAGCGAACCAGCGTATTGGAATCGACTCTATAGGAACAATCGCGACGGAACCTTCAGCGATGTGACGTTGAAGTCGGGTTTGCAGGGCCAGGGCTACTCGATGGGAGTGGCCGTGGGCGACTACAACAACGACGGCCACGAGGATTTGTTTGTTGCCGGCGTGCACGGAAACCACCTGTATCGCAACAACGGTGATGGGACATTTAGTGATGCGACGCGCGAGGCAGGGCTCGCCGGGCCGGGATCGCTGGGCAGGCCGGTGTGGAGCGTCGGGGCTTGCTGGATCGACTACGACAACGATGGGCGGCTGGATTTATTTGTTTCAAACTACTGCGACTGGGCGCCGGGGATCGATCCAGTTTGCGGAGGGCTCCAGGCGGATGCCCGTGCGTATTGCCATCCAGACAAATACCATGCCGAGCCAATGCAGCTTTTTCACAACAATGGCAACGGGACGTTTACGGAAATCACGCACAGAGATGGTTTGCCGGACCTGCTGGGCAAAGGAATGGGACTGGCGATGGCCGACTTTGCGGGAGATGGGCTGCCAGGAATTTTTGTGGCCAACGACAACGCGCGCAACCTGCTGTTGCGAAATCGCGGCAAGGGATTTGAAGAGATCGGGATGGAAGCGGGTGTGGCATTCAACGGCGATGGGCGCAATATTTCGGGGATGGGCACGGACTTTGGGGACATTGATGGAGAAGGGCGATTCGACATTGTGATGACCGGGCTCAAAAACGAGACGTATGAGGTGTTTTTGAACCAGGGTAAAGGGGCGTTCGACGATGGGAGCGCGCGGACGGGGCTGTTGAACCTGAGCCGCATGTGGAGCGGATGGGGATGCGGACTTGTTGACCTGGACAACGATGGCTGGCTCGACCTGTTCGTTGCCGGCGGCGGGCTGGACACGCAGGATGCGCAGCCGAATCGAATCTTTCACAACAAGGGCGAACGGAAGCAGGGGGGCCGGTTCGAAGATGTTTCGGTGGGTGTTGGAGAGGATTTCGCACAGCCGGCACTGCATCGTGGAGTCGTCTTTGCGGACTTCGACCGTGATGGCCGTATCGATGCTGCGGTAACTGCTTTGAATGCTCCGACTGAGCTGTGGTGGAATCGGAGTGCGCGGGAGAGCCCAGCACGACACTGGTTGCAACTGCGGTTGATTGGGCAGCGAAGCAATCGGTCGGCGATTGGGGCAGAGATACACTGCCAGGCGGGTGGGCGAAGACAAACACGAACAGTTTCGTCGAGCGTCGGATATGCGTCGTCGAGCGATCTAACTGTGCATTTTGGGCTGGGCGATGTAACGCGGGCGGTGGCGGAGATTCGCTGGCCGTCGGGATTGGTGCAGTCCCTGGGTGAGGTGGCGGCGGATCAGCGGCTGAACATCACGGAACCGACGGCGTAAGCTTCGACCCTTCCCGTCTCTATGGAAGAATCTGCAAATTGAGGTATCTATTCATTGCGTCCTGCCCGTTGAACGGCGCAGGGCTCCCTCTGATGCGGCCATCGAGCAGTCGAGGACTGTTTAGATGACGTAATTCGGCAAAAAGCCTTTAAAACAAAAGAAATATCGGCAACGCGCATAGACGGCCATTTCTCGGAAGGAATATCAATGATTGCTAACCTGAGCCGGCGCCGCGCGGAGACACGTGCGCGGAGACGGCATTTTTGGAGGCGCAGAGGGCCATGAGTTCAAATGTGAGAGAAGCCGCGCAGCAAATTGGACGGTCGCTTGGATCAATCCTGGGCTTGACAGTTGTGGTGGTGTTGGTGTGGATGCCCCCGGCGCTTCGTGCGCAGTCATCGAATGCGCAACTGAGTGGCCTGATCACCGACCCGACGGGGGCAGTGATTGGCGGGACCAAAATCAAGGCGTTAAACACAGACACCAACGTTCCCTATACTGCCGAATCGAACGGCGCGGGCATCTACGTGCTCCAGGAGTTGCTGCCCGGACCGTACACCCTCACCGTGACCGCGCAGGGATTTGGAGAGCTCAAACGCGCCGGACTGGTGCTGGGAACCGGCGACCATCTGGCGCAGAACTTCACCCTGAAGCCCGGCAGCGTGGAAGTGAGCGTGACCGTCTCTGGCGGCCAAACGCTCATCTCTTCCGATGAGGCCACCACCAGCGACGTGCTCGACAACAAGATGATCACAGAACTGCCCCAGTTGAACCGCAATGCGCTGGATTTGACCGCAACGGTTCCTTCGGTGCAGGGAAGCGGCCCCCAGGCAGACAACCTGCAAAGCCTGTCCCAGGGCAACGCCGCTTACCTCATCGCGAACACCGGCAACTCCTATTCCATATCCGGCGGCCAAGTAAACGGGTCCAATATCAGCGTGGATGGGAATCCCGTGCAGGAAGCAGAGTTCAACAACACCAACCGAGCCATTCCCACCCCTGACTCCATTGCCGAATTTCGCGTCGAGAGTGGCGTGTTGACGGCCGACCGTGGGCGTTATGCCGGCGGTATCATCTCCATGCAGACTCAGAGCGGGGTCGATGCCTACCATGGCCGCGCGTTCTTTTACCTGCGCAATCAGGACCTGAACAGCAACGACTGGACAGATAACTCGCTGGGGAACCCGAGGCAGGACTTTCAGCAAAAGAATTACGGTTTGGCCGGTGGCGGCCCGGTGCGGATTCCGCACCTGTATAACGGCAAGGATCACACCTTCTTTTATGGCGCATGGGAAGGACAGCGGTTCTCCCAGGGGCAGGTTGCCATCAGCAGCATTCCAACCACCCTGAATCAGCAAGGCAACTTTTCGGAGACGGTGATCAACTTCAACAACGGCGCGCCAGTCTACGCGCAAATCTACGATCCTTTTAACGGACATCTCGACTACAACACCAACGATTGCACCGGGCCGCTGGCATCGCAATACTCGGCTCAGGGGAGTTGCTGGGTGCGCCCGCAGTTCCCCAATGCCACGATTCCCGCAGTTGCATCGGGCGTGCTTTCCGGGCAGAGCAATCTGTTCGCCCATTACATGGCGTTGTGGCCGCAGCCCAACCATGCTCCGGCGGCCAACAACGATCACTTGAACAACCGGTATGACCGGATTCAGCTTCAGACGCCGATCGACAAATACTTCTTTCGGGTCGACGATGCAATCAGACAAAATCACCACGTAATGGGCACAATAAGCCGCTCGATGATTACCTCGAGTGTTCCTCCGCCATTCAAGCATGCCGCTACGTCTTTGACCACGGACGAAGATTGGCTCGGCGACTTCCTTTACACATGGACCCCGGGTCCCCGAACAGTAATCAACTTTCGTTTGGGTATTGGCGTGTCGAGCCTCGTGAGCACCGGCGTGTCAGGAGATGGATCTTTGCCCGATCCCAGTGTCGACACGTCGACATGGGGATTTGATCCCCTTCTGGCATCAAACAACGAAAAGACGACGAACCAGATTGCCCCGGTAGTGAATACGGGAGGCGATCCCGGGTATACGCACGTGGGAGGCGACCAGTTCGACTCGTTTATTACGCAGACAGACAATGGAACGATCTCGCTGACAAGGCTGTTTGGCAAGCATACGGTGAGAGTCGGCTATGAGCAGTACTTCATTCGCTTCACCGAGCAAGGCGGCGATGGGACCGGCGTAATCAACTTGAATGCCGGTGGCGGTTCGAACCAGTACTGGAACCAGAATGATGGGCTTAGCGGAAACCAGCTGGCTGAATTGATGATGGGCTCGTCGAACTTTTACTCATGGGGCAACTGGGACATCACACCGTTTGGATGGAACCAAGCGGCTTACGTTATGGACGACTGGAAGGTGAACGCGAAGCTAACCGTGCAGATCGGTCTGCGCTGGGATCACGATGGCGCGCGTCAGGGTAGGCATCCCCAGGGCGGTGTGATCTACGATATGAATGCCAAGAACGTGCTAACGCCCAGTAACTGGGCCTGGAGTTCGGTGTTGGCCGCAGAGCCAGAATTGGCCAACCTGCCCCAGCCTGCATGGCTCACGCAAGGAGCAACGGGTCGCGTGGCGCTGCTCGACACGAAGGAGTATCCGCAAAAGAACCTTTACACCACAAATATGGTGAATCTGCAGCCGCGCCTTGGGGTCAATTGGGCGTACAACGACAAGACTGTAGTTCACCTGAGCGCCGGTACGATTGACCAGGGGCTGAATGGACTATCGACGGACTGGTTGAGTTTCTACTACAACACGAACACTTTCAACCAGGTTGATACAACGGACGGGATGCACTGGATCAGCGAGTTGGGCAACGATCATGGATTGCGGTCGTTCCCTGCGTTGCCGCAAGGAGGAAACTTGGGATGGGTTCCACCCATATCGAATAATGCAACCTACTTTTACGATTCGTACGGAGCCAGCGGAAACCTGGAGAGTCCAGGAACCCAATTGAGCCATTACGACACGCCCACAGATTACATGTGGGGCGTAAGCATCCAGCGGCAACTAGGCAAAGACTGGGCTGTCACCGGAGAATACCAGGGGATTCGCGGAATTCACTTGCTAATCAACACGGAGTATGGTTGGGGCTTAAACAATACCCCGGTCGATTATTACCAGTTGGGTTCTCATTTGACTGACCCTGTGCCAAATCCGTTTTACGGGCAGTCTGCGAACTTCTCAGCAGAGCCTACGGTTCCGCTGAATCAGTTGCTGGCGTTGTCCCCGCAATATGCCGGAACAAACTCGACCAATGTGGGGCAGGCCAGCTGGGGTAAGGCGTTCTCGAACTTTTTGAACTTCCAGATTCAGTCGCGCAACTTCAGAGGACTGGAACTGCTGGCCTCATATGCGATCCGTAAGACGCTTACCAACGTCAACAGCACCGACATCCACGTAGGTGGAGCTTCGAGCGGAGGATTGCTGCAGAACCCGCATAACTTGATGGAGGGCTACGCCGTGGCAGCGTACGAACTACCCCAAACCCTGAAGGTGAATTACTCCTACGATCTGCCATTTGGTCGAGGCCGGGAATTTCTGAACCAAGGGGATGGCGTTGCAGGCCATGTGTTGGATGCTGTGGTGGGCGGATGGGCGGTTGCGGGCATTTCAACTTGGTACCCCAAAGGCACGCCGGTTCATGTGCCGACAGTAGATGGCGGCAATCAGGCACCAGGTGCGGCGATTCGGTGGAGCTTTGCGAACGAGAATTTCAAGAGGTCCGGAGCGAGCTACAAGGACGCCCTAGTGATCAACGGTGCATGGGGCAACAGCAGCGGAGAGGGTGTCCTGAACTCTTCTTCCTTCACCCGAACTCGGGATTACACGCTGGCCAACTCGCCCGTCTTCTTCAGCAATCTACGTAATCCAGGAGGTTTCTACACGGACGCCAGCATTCTGAAGAAGTTTTATTTGAACGACTCAAGATCGCGGAACTTCGAATTGCGGCTCGAGGCTCAGAATATTTTCAACCACCCGGTCTATGGCGCCATCATTGTCGACCCGGACTCGCCGACATTCGGCGGGATCAATGGCAAGACCGGCCAGCGCGTGATGCAGGCCGGTGCACGGTTCTTCTTCTAGAGCGAAGAGGAGAAGCGCCCCACTGGCGGTCTCATCGGGCAGGACGATTCTGCGATGGTGAGTCCGCTGGGCCGGAGTTGCGCAGAGCGTCTTTCTGCTTCGAACGCAACTGCATTGTCCCTCATCGAGAAATCCGGCGCTCGATAGTGGGGCTAGCACGCTGGATCAAGAAACACTTGAGGACCGCGAACGTCTCGCGATCTGGAGGCATCTTTAATGCACTCGTTAATCTGGGCGCGAATTGCTTCGCTCTTCATTCTTTCGACTTTCGCTCTTGCCCAGAACAGTCCGATTTCGCAGGTTGACCCGTTTATCGGCACACAGGCCAGTCCGCAAGTGCCTCATGATATTGGAAACACGCACCCCGGCGCAGTGCGGCCTTTCGGGATGCTCTTTTGGAGCCCCGACCCCGTCGACGGCGGGTTTTACCGCTATGAAGACCCGGTCACGCGCGGATTCAGTCTGACACACCTCAGCGGCCCGGGTTGTGGAGTGTATGGCGATGTTCCGATCATGCCTATACTCGGGGTGCCAACAGTTCCTCCGCCGATTCGGCCCACACCATATCGCGCGGGATTCAAGCATGCGGATGAGTTGGCGCAGCCGGGCTACTACTCAGTCAAACTCGATGATGGGATCGGGGTGAAGATCGCGGCGGAGGTGCACTCGGGAATTGCCGAGATACGCTATCCGCCGGGCGCGGATGCGCACACTCTTCTGATTGACCTCAGTCGCAATCTTACGCACGTTCATGACGCGGACATCGTAATAACGGGCAATCGCATTACCGGCTCCGTTGCGAGCGGCGAATTCTGTTTCCACGATAATCACTACCGCATTTACTTCGCGCTGGAGACGGAAGAGCGGCCACACTTGGCAGGCACTTTCGACGAGGCGAAGGTGAGCGAAGGTTCGCACGATGCCAAGGGTCCGCGCGTGGGTGGCTACCTGGTCTTCACGACGGACACGGAAACCCTTCATCTCAAGGTTGGTATCTCGTATGTGAGTGCGCACAATGCGGCAATGAACCTTGAAAAGGAAATTCCAGGATGGGACTTTGAAAAGGTGCACAACGATGCGCAGGCAGCCTGGAGCGCGGTCCTGGATCACGCGGTTGTGGAAGGCGGCGGTGAGTCGCAGCGCAGGGTATTCTATACCGCTATGTATCATTCTTTGCTGCATCCAACGGTATTCAACGATGTGAATGGGGAGTACGTGGGATTCGATGAGAAAGTACACCGGTTAGCAGCAGGCCATAACCAGTATGCAAATCTTTCAGGCTGGGATATCTACCGCAGCCAGGTGCAGTTAATCGGTTTGTTGTTTCCGGATGTTGCCAGTGACATTGCGCAGTCGCTGGTGACGGACGCCGAGCAGGGAGGCGGATTGCCGGTATGGGGTGTGGCAAACGACGAGGCGGCCGATATGCCCGGAGACCCTTCCGATGGGATACTGGCCGGAATCTACGCATTTGGCGGTCGCAAGTTCGACACCAGGGCAGCATTGAAGGCTATGGTGGCTGGAGGCGACGATCCGAAAATGCATGTGCGTCTCTATCCGCAGCGCCCCGATCTTGCAGAGTTCCTTTTGAAAGGCTATGTTCCCGACGACGGACTGAACACGGCGGGCTCGTTGACGCTTGAATACGAGAATTCGGACTTCTCCATCGCGCAGTTTGCCAAGTCGCTTGGGGATGAGGTGATCGCGCATCGCTACATGGTCCGCGCAGGCATGTGGACCAGGCTGTTTGACCCGGACACGAAATACATTCGTGCCCGCGGCTTGAATGGGAAGTTTCTGCCAAACTTTAAGCCCGAGCAGCAGGATGGTTTCATGGAGGGTAACGCAGCGCAATATACCTGGATGATTCCTTACGATTTGAACGGGCTGATTACCGCAATGGGCGGTGCAGAAGCCGCAACCGCGCGTCTGGATGATTACTTCAGCCAATATGGTACATGGAATGGCGGTCCATACTTTTTCATCGTGAATGAACCTAGCTTTGGCGATCCATGGATTTATAACTGGACCGGCCACCCGTGGCGCGCACAGGAAGTGGTGCGCAAAACGCTGATGGACCTGTTTCCAGCCACGCCAGGCGGTGAGCCGGGCAATGACGATCTGGGAGCAACCTCATCGTGGGTGGTCTTTGCCGATCTTGGTTTGTATCCAGAAATACCGTCCGTTGGAGGTTTTACGGTGAACAGCCCCAGCTTTCCGAAGGCAACGCTGAAGCTAGGCGATCACATTGTGGAGATTGTTGCGCCAGGAGCGCCGGATCGGCTTTATGTCAGGAGTTTGTCGTTGGATGGGAAGGCAATTTCCGATTGGTGGATCGATTGGAGCGCTCTGAAGCAGGCACGCAAGGTGGAGTTTACGCTTACGCGGGAACGCAATATGAATCCCGGCGATGCCCCGCCGTCGTTTAGGGCCTCGTCCGCGGAAGAAGGTGCATCTGTTCACTGAGTCGGCAACTTTGGTCTCGACTTGAAGTCATGGATTGATCGGTCGCATCTGATGAATTCGATATGCGCGCTCGCTCTTGACAAAGTCGCTGTTTCAGTCGGTGGGTCTTGCATTCTGCGCAGACTTCTACAAACTTGCTTCACCTTAAGGCGAAGAGTTTCAACCATCTCCGGGAGACGAATGGTGGCGTGACCATGCCAAGAATTTGGAAATATTGGATCACGAGAGCTTCAATGGGATCAGCAGTGGGCAGCGCCCTCCTTTTTGGCATGGCGCAATCTATCTCGTTTTCTGCGCCGACTCTTGTTTCAAGCGCCGACGTGACGGTTGCTATGCGAGCGGGCGAACACGAACCGCGGATCGAGTCGATTGATGACTCTCAGAGCAATACCTGGTCGAACGTTGCCGATGACCGCTTGCCTGCCAGCGTTGAAGTCAATGGCGCTCCCGTTGCTGTTAAGTGGCGCCTCAAACCGGAACTCGGAGAAGCCGCCGGGCGCGTCCGCAAGGTTGTGTTTGTCTACGAGTGCGCGGAGCCGCGCCTGCGTCTGCGCTGGCAATGGGAAGCGCGCGCAGATATTGGACCGGTCGAGCATCGCGTCACCATTGAAAATCTAAGCGGGCAGGAGGTTTGGCTGCCCATGGTGGATTCGCTGCGGCTGGACTTGAGATTGACGCCGGCTAGGGATCTGCGCAACTTCTATGTCGAGAAGGGAGCGGATACGCCATCGACCGATGGGACGCATCTTGAGACCGTCGCCGATGGTTACAACTGGGAAGGCAGATCCTCAACGTATGCGCACCCCGAGCCGGGAGAAAAGCGCGAGATTATTCCTGCGGAGATGGTCTACGCAGCGGATGGCGCACAGAGCGGCTGGTATGCGGGCATCGAGTTCAGTGGCAGGACGCGCATTTCTCTTCAACGTTTCGGGGACAGGCTGAGTACGGTACTCGGCCTCAATCCGGAGCCGGGGCCGTTCAAAACGCGTCTGGAGCCAAACGAGACGTTTGAGACGCCGACAGTGTTTCTGGGTACGTTTAAAGGTGGGCCGGATGGAGCCGGAAATCAACTCCGTTGCTGGGTGCGCGCTGTCCTCGGCAACCCGCTCACGTGGAAAGATCCGCAGTATCCACTGATGGTGAACAACAGCTGGGGCAGTGGAATGCAGGTGAACGAAGCGCTGGCGCTGAAGATGATCGGAGAATCGAAAGAGCTTGGTCTGGAGATGTTTCACATAGATGCGGGTTGGTTTCGCGGCGTGGGCGATTGGTATCCAGATCCCGTGAAATTTCCCCACGGCCTGGCTGCAATTGCCGACGAAGCCCATCGTCAGGGTCTGCACTTCGGCATATGGACCGACTGGACTCAGGCCGCCCTGGACACGCAGGAGGGAGCCATAAATGTTCGCGACCCAAAGGTTCGCGACTGGCTGGTGACCGATCTCAAACCGGACTGGAAGCCGGAGGAATTCAAGGGACAGACGATTGACATAGGCCTTCCCGCGGCGCACGACTGGGCGGCCAAAGAAGTAAAGCGGATTGTCGAGGATTATCACCTGGACATGCTGGAACACGACGGCTACCTGGTGGCACAGGGTTGCACCCGCGACGACCATCCACATGCAGCGCCGAACCGCAGCACGATGCAGGTGATTCACGACTGGGGTTCGGACTTTGTGCTCGCGTCAAATTCAACCGACGTGAGTTATCACGCGGTTCGCGCTTACTACGACATTTACGAAAAGATGCGTACCCAACATCCGGGTTTGCTCTTTGAGATTTGCAACGATGGCGGGCGGATGGTGGACTTTGGCTCGGCGGCGCATGGCGATTATTTTTCAATCACAGACAGCTACGATCCGCTTTCGAACCGCAGGGCTTTCTATGACACGAGCCACCTGCTGCCGGCGGCCATGCTTGAGAGCTATGTGGAGAAATGGCCGGCTCCAAGGCTCGAGAACTTTCTCTACATGCTGCGCAGCGGAATGATGGGTTGGGTGACCATCATGACTGACACCACCGCCTGGACAGCCGAGCAGCACGAGGCGGCGCGCAAGGCATTCGCGTTGTATAAGAACCAGCTTCGCCCTCTGATTCGCGATGCACATCTTTATCACATTTCAGCTCGCCCTGACGGGGTGCACTGGGACGGTGTGGAGTATTGGGACCCGGCACGGCTCAAGGGCGTGGTCTATGCGTTCCGCGGGTCGATTGCCGACGAGAACGAACATCGATTTGTGCTGGCGGGTCTGGAAGTAGACAAGCGTTACCGTCTGCATTTTGAAGACAGCAATTCGCCGGACCGCGATGTTTCCGGCGGCGAATTGATGAGCGCTGGACTGTCGGTTCATCTGCAGGAGCCGTTAAGTTCGGCTCTTGTATTTCTGGACGAGGTCGCAGCGAAGAAGTGAGGAGGCAGCCGAATGGAGCAGGAAAAGCCCGGGGACAAAGGTGAATTCTGGGGACGGGCTGCGGTTGTCACCGGGGCCGCGCAGGGAATTGGGCGCGCCATTGCGGAAGAACTGCATGCGCGGGGTGCACGCCTGGTGCTGGTGGATTGCAATGCGGAATATCTTGCCGCGACGGCTGAGGCCATGCGCAATGCGGAGGGGGCTCCGATTGACTTTGCAATTGCGGATCTGGCGAACCCCGGCGCGATTGCAGGTCTGGCGTCGCAGATTGCAAGACTGACGCCCAATGTGGATGTGCTGGTAAACAACGCGGGAATCGAATACGATTTGCCCCTCGCCGATGTAACTGCGGAAGTCTTCGACCAGGTCATTGCGGTGAACCTGCGGGCTCCGCTGCTTTTGAGCAAGGCGCTGGCGCCTTTGTTTCCTGCGACCGGAGGGGCAATTGTGAACATCGGCTCCATCCACGCCAGCCACGCTTTTTCGAATTCGATTCCCTATGCCTGCTCGAAAGCGGGACTCGTGGCGCTCACTCGGAACCTGGCGTTGGAACTTGCCCCACGGCGTATTCGTGTGAATGTGGTCTGTCCTGGCTATATCGATACAGCTCTCTGGGATGAGTGGCTGAAGACAGCAGCCGATCCTGAAGCGCTGGCGGCGCAAACTGAGGCCTTGCATCCTTTGGGCCGCCGCGGCGTGCCTGCGGACGTGGCCGCCGCCGTCGCTTACCTGGCCAGCCCGGCGTCGGCCTGGGTGACGGGCACGCAACTGGTTGTAGACGGGGGTCTGACAATCCGAGCTCACCAGTGATGTTCAACTTTGAGAAGGAAAAACCAATTAAACGATAGATTATGCTGGATTATTGATATTCAAGTCTAAGTTCCAAAGCTTAAGATGACTCCGCCCTACTCTTCCACGCGGAGACGAGTTGAAATGAAGAAACAAAAGCCGGATTTGAGCGAGACCCTCAAACAGGAATTCAAGAAGGACCTGGAGCTGTTCGAGTACTTTCTTGTCGTGCTGAATGACTCGAGCCCAATTCGCAACGTGGAACTGATGTGGGCCGACGATCTGGAGCTGTTCGATCCCAACCAGGGGCCGCGGGTGAATACGGGCGGCGCGCTGGTTCAGCTGCAACCCATGGGAGCGGATAAGCCGGGCCGGACCTCGCCGAGCCCCAGCACGCACTTCTGCGACCTGGTGCACGGCTTTGGCGCCCACGAAGAGACCACCTGTGCGCGAAGCGACAAGGCGGCCAAGGAACGCTGCCGTGCGACCGGCAAAAGTCAGATCTACCCATGCCACGTTGGGCTAACGGATATTGCCGTTCCCGTAGTCTGCGAGGGGCGTTACCTGGGCACGCTCTTTAGCGGGCAGGTACTGGCTGTTGCCCCCAGCGAAGAGGGTTTTCAGCATGTAAAGGAAGTGCTGCAGGGTCAGCCGCACATCGATATGGCGCGTCTTGAGGAGGCGTATGATCGCGTGCCCGTCGTGACCACGGCGCAACTCGCGGAGATGCTGCGCATGATGGAGGTCTTCGCCCGCTATCTGTCCAATGCGTGGAAGCGTCTGGAAATCATGAGCGAGTTTCAGCGCATGCGTCAGCGAGAACTTGCGCTGGACCGGCGTGAGCTTGCAGAGCTGCTGCTTTCCGGCCAAGTTGGGAACGGGCCGGCAGGAAGCTTTGAACAGGTGCGGTCGCTGGCGCGAAACGTGGGCTTGGAGCGGTATCCCGATCGGGTTCTCGTGTTACGTCTGCAACCTTCCATGGAAGAGGCTCCGGAGCCATCTTCTACAAGGCGAGTGGCGGAGTTTGGCGCGCCCAAGGCTATCGGCGGAAACCTGGCGCTTGCGCGCGCGGCGCACATGATTGAAGACCGCTGCCAAAGCTGGCCGAATACGCTGGCTACGGTGGTGCCCCCCGGTGAGATGTGCATTTTTACGGCGCAGAGATCGCGAACCGCAGGTAATGAGCGGATGCTGCTGGAGGAGATGGCGCAGACGCTGGTACGCGTCGCGCGCACAGAAGGCTTTCCGCTGGCCAGGGTGGGCATCAGCAGCCTTCACCAGCAATCGACCGAACTGCTGCGGGCATACCACGAGGCGGCCTCGGCGCTCGAGTCAGGCCATTCGACGGTGAATTGTTTTGAGACCCTTCCAGCACCGGATAAGCAGCCGGCGCAGGCGTTGGGGCGGGTGTTGAAGGCTTTACAAATGGCGGATTCGACGGCGATTTCCGCTTCGGTAAGGGAGTTTCTCGCCAGGGCAGCGCCGGCAGCGGCGACCGTTGCGCAACTGCAACAGGCACGCGGCTTGCTGACCTGGGCCTGTGAGCATTTGGCAAGGGAACTCGGGAACATCGGCCGCGACGTGGCGATACTGACCGCGGCCAAAGATCGGGCGGCGCAGATTATTATGGGTTCGCCAAGTTCCTTCGCCATGGCAGAAGCGTTTCGCGGATACGTAGACAAGCTGCGCCTGCAATTGGTCCAGATGTTCTCGCAACGGGAAGAAAAGATTGTGAACGAGGCGCACCGGCTTATTCGGGAACTGGGACCGGAAAAGGCGACAATCCAGGCTTTGGCGCAGGATTTGAAGTTGTCGGCAGGGCACCTGGGACGGGTTTACAGCAGAACCACGGGGCATACGCTGGAGGAGTATCTCATCCGCCAGCGCCTGGAGATGGGCAAGCGGCTGCTGCTCGATCCGCGGCTCCATGTAGCCGAAGTTGCCGACCGCTGCGGATTCTGCAACCCGGCCTACTTTGCCTCGGTCTTCAAGAAGTACATGCACTGTACGCCGCGTGCTTATGCGAGCCAGCCCCAGCGTTGGGGATCGATGGAAGCCGCTACCCGTGAATTGGAACGCGTGGGATAATCGGCTTCACTTCCGCAGTTCATCTTGTTCCTAAATTCCGCGACAATGATGGGTGCCCTACTGCACGAACCGATACCGCTCCACCGTCTCCAAGTTAAGCGTGACACCCAGCCCCGGCTCCTGCGGCACCCGCACGCAGCCATCCTCCTCCACCGGGAAGTGCTCGTTGGTTGTGTGCCAACGCAGCGGCGAGTGGCTCAGCGAAAACTCGAGCGGCTCCACGCTCGGCTGGGCGGCAAGAAAGTGGAGATTCGCGGCGATCTCGATGTTGGTCTTGTAGCCGTGCGTAATGACGCGCTTGTTCCGCGCAAAGGCTTCTGCGGCAATCTGCAGGATTCCAGTGAAACCCCCAACCTGAGAGATGTCCGGCTGGCAGATGCTGGCGCCGCCGCGATCCATCATCTCAATGAACTCGCGCACGTGTGTGAGTCCCAGATCGCCGACGCCGAGGGCCAGACCGTGGCGGCTCATCTCCAGATGGCCTTCCACGTTGTCCAGCGGAAGCGGGGCTTCAAGGAACCAGATCCCCACATCGCGGTAGACAGGATAGAGGCGCAGGCCTTCTGCAGGGGTGCGATAGGAGAGCGCTGCATCGACAATAAGGAGCGCTTGGTCGCCCGCTTGCCGGCGGGCTGCTGATAGCAAGCGCCCGGTATGTGCGATGTCGTCGAGCCACCATGGGTCGGCGGCGAATTTGAAGTTGCGCAGGTTGCGAGCCTGCCCTTCGGCGATTTGGCCGCGGACTTCCTCCTCGGTCTGCGCCATGGGATAGATGGTGCCGTAAGCGGGCAGACGGTCGCGCTTTGCCCCGCCAATCAGCGCGTGGACAGGCTTGCCTTCGATTTTTCCGTGCAGGTCCCAGAGTGCCAGGTCGAGGCCGCCGATAGCGTGCATTGTCAGGCCGCGCCGTCCCAGGTAATCGGTTGCCTCAAACATCTTGTGCCACAGCGCAACCGGATCGGAAGGGTCTTCGCCTATCAGGACGTTGGCAAGCGCGCGCGCATGGTTATGTGCGGATGGACCGCGCACGATGGCTTGAATTGCAGGAGCCATGGACTCTGTCTCACCAATACCAGTCAGGCCGGTGTCGGTTTGGACTACAAGAACACAGTCGTCGTAAGAGCCGTCGAAGAGTTCGATCAGCGGGTCTTCGGCACGCAGGTGAATGGCCTCGACAGAGGTGATTCTCATAGTCTCCTTTTCCGTCCGCCGGAGGAATCATAGAACGCGTCCTACCGGCAAGTGAAGGTGCGAGCAGTCAGAGTGAAAGAATAATCCGCAAAACAGGGGGCCGAGACCAAAGCCGGCATTGCCCGACGCATGGCGGTGCGGATATGCTCGCCCATGAATGGGCCCCCACAAAGAGCCCGAAGGGTGAGGGATTCCGCATGAGTGAAACCAGCCGGTTGCACCGACTGCCGCTTTGGTTGTTCTGGTCGCTGGTCACGATCGTCCTGTGGGGTTCTTGGGGGCTCGTTTCCAAAGTCGCGTCAGACGGCGTGGATGCGTACATGAACCAACTGCTCTTCACGGTCGGCATTGCCCCTCTTCTGGTTTTTGTTTCGTGGAAAGTGCGCAGGGGCGTTGCCAGTGAGAAAAGGGAGGGCCGTAACCGCGGCATTTTCTGGGCGTTCCTCACGGGCATTCTCGGCGGCGTTGGAAACATGGCCTATTTCCAGGCTATGGTCAAAGGTGGCAAGGCCTCGGTTGTTACACCGGTGACGGCTTTATTTCCCATGGTGACCGTGCTCCTCGCGCTGGTCTTTTTAGAAGAACGCCTCGGCCGCCTGCAGTGGGTTGGCCTCGGATTGGCTTTTGTGGCCATTTATCTGCTCAATGCGTAATTGAAAGGACTGTTGAATGGCGTGGCTCGGATTTGCGATTCTGGCACTCGTTCTCTGGGGCATTACGGGCGTTACACAGAAGCTCTCCACCAACCGTATCTCCAGTGAGCGCTCGTTTCTCTGGTTTTGCTGGGCCATGGTTGCGCTGTCGGCGGTTGTTGTTGTGGCTGCGCGGCCGCATTGGGGCCTGGGAACCACGGTGGTTGTGTGCTCGGTAGCCGGGGGCGCGTTGAACGGCCTGGGCGCCTGGACTAGCTTCAAAGCGCTGGAGTCGGGCGGGAAGGCTTCAATCGTGATTTCGCTGATCTCTCTGTTCCCGCTGCTCACAGTCATGCTGGCTGTGGTGTTGCTGCATGAGCGGCTGACTTGGATGCAGATGGCCGGGGCTGTGGTGGCGATTGCCGCGGCTATCCTGCTGTCGCTGGAGTCGGCTCCGCCGAAGGTCGGGGCGTAGAAAGCCAGTCTTCGTCGCCAGACAGAATCAGTCCGCTCTCGTCAATGCCGCCAATAGAGGTCAGTCCTTCTTGCGCGGAGAACAGCACCGATGTCTCCAGGCTTTCTCCCGGAGCCAACCGGCGCGCGCGCCCTTCGGCAATGATCGATCGCATCTGGAACGGATAGCCTGTGGCCGGTTCCAGGACAGCCACGTTCAGATCGCGCCAGCCTCCGTGCGTGGCAAAAAGCCAGCAACAGGTAAGGACAGTGGGGTCAAAACGCAACGCGCAGCCCAGGCCGTTGGCGCGGTTGGTGATTCCGCACCAGCCGGATACTAGGCCGGTCCCGTAGAAGAAATGAACAGCGCGGGAATCCACGCCGGGAACCTGGCGCAAATCCAGAGCGGTATCTCCAAGCGGCGCGTAGGGCCATGGGAAGATGGGTGGCGCGTCGCCCAGTGTGCCGGGAAACTCGGATTCGCGCTGCACCGACATGGGTGGGAAGTCGATACGATGTCCGGCACTTACGGCGAAGGCGGGGTGAAGCTTCCAAAGAAATGGAAAGGTCTGACTCCCCTGGTTGGTGAAGCGGTATTGGATCTCGAACGTCGCGCTGTCGCCGCGCAACAGCAAGGTCCTTTCTACTAGGAAGTTGCTGATGGGGGTCTTGAGGCGCAAATGGACGCCGACAGCGTCTGCTCGCTTGAACGGCTCAGCATGCCAGTTGCCGGTCCAAAGTTCGCCGTGGTCGGGGAGCATGTGACCCTCGACCGGTCCGGGTTCGTCGTTGGGAAATAATTCATCCCAGCCTCCGCTCCAGACGTCGTCGTAAGGCACGTGGATCGCGTGCCGCGCCGCAGGTACATGGGGATTGTTCCACAGAATCTCAACGTCAAGCGGCTTATAGGTGATCTGCCAGATTTTGGCGCCGGCCTCAGGCAGCACGACAATGCGCAATGATCGGTTTTCAACAACAACAGCCTTGAGGCCGTTCAAGTCCGATCTGTTGGTATGGGCTAATTCGTTCATGGCTTTGGCGCCAGTAAACACCAGACTAGCGGCAGCCGTGTAGCTAGTCGAGACCGAAATGGATGGATAACGAAGGATTAATTCGTTTTTTCGTCTCGCATTGGGCCATTTCGCGTTAATGAATATCGAAATGACGTGAGTCTCCAGTTGAGCGTCAGAGTTTTTCAAAGTCGAGCGCGGTGTAGCCCTTCCAACAGGACCATTGAGCGAGATGGCAGGCGGCGCACACGTTTGCGTTATTATCGACTCGGCGAGCGCACCAGGCGAGGATCACGCCCACTGTGCCCATTTTTGTGCCCACGCTCATTCAAAATCAGTCGCAATCCAGGTGTTATGGATAGTAGTCCGCAATTTTCGCCCAGGGCGTAAACGCATCTTGTATAGTGGCTTATAGCAATCGATAGCAGCAGGAGGATCGGCAAATTCCATAGCTGTTCACCGAAGGGTTGTAGGTTCGATTCCTACCTGAGGCCGAATGGTTCGATTCCGCGCCCAAATCCGCAGACAATGTCTGCGGATTCTCCCACCGGAAAAAACTTGGACCGCTGCCCGCCAACGCGCGATCGATGAATAAACTTTGAAGAGCACTTCGACGTGTTGGGTCCGTGCAGGACCTGTCCGATCAGCCGGTTATCTCCCTGAAGTCGACAATCGAAATCATCGTACGCATATAGCGCAACCAAAGGCGTCTTAAGCCCTCTCCCACACCAATTCATCCATCGTGCCCGGCACAGCACGCGTCAGCACCAGCCGCGCTCCGTCCCACCGGAAGCGCCTCTTCAACGACGTCCCTACCCAACTCGGCACCAGGCTCGCCTCCACGTGGTGGGTCACTGTCTGTGCCGCGTTATCCACCTCGTAGCTGCCGAAATATGCCACGAAACCCGTCACTGCTTCGCGTATTTCTTCTACGCTCGCCACATCCAACTCCAGCCCCGGAGCCACTGTCGATCGCCGTCCCGAACGCATTAGCAGAGCAAACATCCGGCCTTCCTTGTCGTACTCAATGCGCCCTACTGGTTTCTCGCCGAAGGGATATTCCTTATGTCCATCGGGGAACGTCCGCACACAGCTTTGCAGAGTCCACACGCCAATCAGGCTGCCGCGCACACCCGGCTGAGCAAGCGCAAAGTTCCCCGCCGACAGCCCCATCAAACCAACAAGCTCTCTCCGATTCATCGCCGCATCGCCTCCGCGCACGTTCGCGTGCGCCAGTGTACAGGCTTCGCAGGCATCTGTCGCAGTTACTTTCGAATCAGTGACCGGCGCGAGGGCGTGGTTTCGGGCAAATTCGATCAGGGCATGGTGGACGCAACGGCGTTAGTCTGGACCTACTCTACTGTTTGGTGTCTAAACCGTCGTCAATTGGCGCATCTGCTTTTATCGCGATTGCAAAGACGCGACAATGACTTCTCAAACGCTGGCCGAGTTCCGGTTTGGGTCGATTCCTCGAATCCGAGCCGGAGGACATCTTCGACTGCTGCCCGAGTCGCTCATGCCGGCGAAGTGGCAGCCTCCGGTTCAGCAAGGCAAACCGCAGTGGATCCCGCTGGCGACTCGCGCGTCAACGTCACCACGGTGATGTCGTCCTCCTGGCCGAACTGTTGAGCATGGGCAGCAATCTGCTCGGCGGATTGCGCACTGATGGCCGTGGTTCGGTCGAAACCAAAGAGCTCGCCACTCTTGTCACGGGCCTCGATCACGCCATCGGTGATGAGGGTCAGTTGCGCACAATCCCTTAGCCGGCCGGCTGTTTCGACGTAGGTGGTGTCAGCCAAAATCCCCAGGGGAAGTCCGGTGTCGCCAGCGATCTCGCGCCCATCAACATAAGGCATCTGATGGCCAGCGCTGGCGATCGTCATCGCGCCGTTTGGGCAGACCCGCAGTATAAGGCAGGTCGTGAAGCCGCCCTTGGTGCGCCCGATCATGCGCTGGTTCATGGCGGAGAGAATCTCGCCCGGGCTTTGCGAGTAGTCGACCAGAGTGCGCAGTGTGCCGACCAGCAGGGAGACGGTCATGGCCGCGGGCATTCCTTTGCCGCTCACATCGCCGATCGCAGCCAGCACGCCGCCGCCAGACAATGAAATCACCTGGAAGAAGTCGCCTCCGACTTCACTGGCAGGTATGTAGCAGCTTTGGATCGTGAAGCCGGGAATTGCCGGGATCTCGTCGGGTATGAGAATTTGTTGCACGATGCGAGCAGCCTGCAGTTCCCCTGCAAGATGTTCTTCGTGCCGTCGCGTGCGGGTGAAGCGGCCTACGAGAATCGCCAGCATGGCCGACAGAAAGATCACATCCACAAATGGGCGCAGCGTAAGTGTGATGAACCTGTTGGCGCTCGATGAGCCATGGGTAAGGCCAAGCGCAAATGCCTCGAAGGAAATAATTCCGGCCACGATCACGCCCTCCTGCAGCAGCGTGGGAGCGAGCAACAGCCGCGCGTCCGGTACGCCGCGCCAGGCTCTCGCGATCACCAGAATCACTATCCACGCGACGCTCGGCAACAGAGTTGCGAAATTGCATGTATTCACCTGCGTCTGGGTGAAGACCCCGAGCATGGCCAGCGTGAACGGTAAGGGGCGCGTGAGGGCGGCAATGGCCGACAGCCAGAAGAGCCAGTCCTTGCGGCCACGCAAGAGTTGCGAATAGAACGCAAGCGAAGCCAGGATGCCTCCCGCCTCGGCCATGGCGCGCGAGATCTCCCGGAAGTCAATATTGATAGCCGCAAAGTTTCCGAAGGAGGCAAGGCCGTCGAAGTATGCCTTGAACAGCAGCCACACGCCGAACCAGAGATATTCGCGCTCGCGCCGGTGCTGCCAGGCGAACCCCAGCGCAAAGATGCCGCCAATCAGACACATCAGCGCGGAGAACAACGGCGGAGCCCAGTTCCACGGGTTCCCGGGAAAATCATCGCGCCGCATGCGGTCAACGGCTGAGATTTCTCCCACGTAGCCGGCGCTCTGTGGGCCTCCGCCGTAGTAATGCGCCCAGAACGGCCAGTGCCACACGCGAATGGCGATGACCACTGTCTTCTCTGCGGGGGAGCCGACCCCAGGAAGAACATAAAGAGGAGGACTGCCGGTGAGCAGCTTGCGGTCTGGCGGCATTCCGCCGAAAGCTCCTAGCCTATGCCCGTCCGCATAGACTTCGTAGCTGGTCATCATTCTTGGAAAATAGAGAGCCAGTGGCTGCGTCCCGTCGGGAATGCGGATGCTGAAGCGATACCATCCGAACCCGCTCATGCCGGGATAGCCCTGCGAGTTCCAACCGCGATCGGACCTAAGCAGGGGCCAGGAGGAATCGTCGAAAGAAGGATAGGCCCAGTGAGCATCGTCGCCGGGATGAAACCGCCACAGTCCGTCAAGCCTGGTAAGCGCCACGCGGCCCTTGTCCAAGTCAAAGACCTGAGCCCCGACGGAATTGACTGCACTCAAGCCCAAAAAGGCGAGAAACAACACGAGCACAGCCGGTTTTTTGCGGGGAAGCATTGAGCCAAATTGTGTCACACTCCAATTTGCAGGCGCAATCTAAAATCGTCGGGCCGCACGATCGCCGTGGCTTGCAGTGGCGAGCACCGGTGGCACATTTGCCGCGTTTATCGCGCCGAGTCCGCGAATGATAAAGTTCTTGCATGTTTTCGGCAAAGCTAGACCACCCCACACGCCGTGAGTTTCTCGCGAGCGCGGCCGCAGTCTCGGCCGCCTCGGTTTTTCCCGCCGCACTGAGCGCCCAGAACTCTGCGCCCTCGCTCTGCTTCACGTCGGCCGTGGACATGGCCGCCTTGATCCGCGCCAAGAAGCTGTCAGCGCGCGAAGCGCTGGAGGAGCACCTCAAGCAGATCGATCGCGTCAATCCTCAGGTCAACGCCATCGTCACCTTGATCGCCGACCAGGCCACCGCAGACGCAGCCCGCGCCGACGAGATGCAGGCGCGCGGCGAAACGCTCGGCCCCCTGCATGGTCTGCCCGTCGCCCACAAGGACCTCCTCGAAACCGCCGGCGTCCGCACCACCTTCGGCTCGCCCCTTTTCAAAGACAACGTCCCCACGCACGACAACCTGCTCGTCACGCGCATGCGCGCCGCCGGCGCCATCTTCCTCGGAAAAACCAACGTCCCCGAGTTCGGTGCCGGCTCGCAGACCTTCAACCGTGTCTTCGGCGCAACCCGCAACCCCTACGACCTCACGAAGACTTGTGGCGGCTCATCCGGCGGTGCAGCGGTCGCGCTCTCCTGCGGTATGGTTCCGGTCGCCAGCGGCTCCGACTCCGGCGGGTCCCTCCGCAATCCTGCCGCCTGGTGCAATATCGTCGGCTTCCGCCCCTCCATCGGCCGTGTGCCCAATCCATCCAGCCACTTTGGCTGGTCTACGCTCGCGACCAACGGATGCCTCGGCCGCTCCAGCGCCGATCTCGCCCTCGCACTCAGCACGATCGCGGGCCCCGACATTAGCACGCCGCTCTCCATCAATGAGCCCGGCAGCCTCTTCGCGCGCCCCCTCGAACGCAACTTCAAAGGCGTGCGCGTCGCGTGGTTCAAAGACCTCAACGGCATCCCCATCGACCCGCGAGTCCGCACCGCCGTCGATGCGCAGCGCAACGTTTTCGAGTCTCTCGGCTGCATCGTCGAGCAGGCTGAGCCAGACTTCGCCCCCGCTGAAATCGCTTACCGCATTTTGCGCGCATGGACCTCCGGCGCCGCCTACGGCAAGGGCCTTCAGCTACATCCCGACGGCTTCAAGGACACTCTCACCGCCGAGATCAAAGAAGGCCTTGCGCTCTCCGGCAGCGACATCGCCCGCGCAGAGATCGCGCACACCGACATGTGGCGCCGCTTTCAAACCTTCCTGTCAAACTACGACTATTTCATCTTGCCCACCACACAACTGCCCCCCTTCGATGTCAACATGCCCTGGCCCACCGAGATCAATGGCGTTCACTTCACCAACTACATCGACTGGATGAAGAGCTGCTGGTACATCTCCGCTACCGGCAATCCTGCTGTTTCCGTGCCCGCAGGCTTCACGCCCGACGGCCTGCCCGTCGGCCTCCAAATCGTCGGCCGCGACAAGCAGGACTTCAGCGTCCTCCAACTCTCCCACGCCTTCGAACATGCCACCAACTTCGCCAGACGGCGACCAAATATCGCACTGTAGCTAAATCGTCTGTCGAATCATGCCAAATCTCTAGTGCCGTATCGACAGTGCTCCGCGTGCAGGAATTCGCGGTTGCCGATGCTGCTGGTGCGGAGCATTGTGGATACGGCGATTTGCGCCAAGCCGCTAGGGCGGTGGAAGTATGGGGATTGGATGCCGTCTACGGAGAACCGAGACGGCCAACCGGGCACGTGGGGATGCACATTGAGCCTTGGCCGACCGGTTTCGGGCTGCTACTTCAGACCTGACGGGGCGGTTGGATGTTGATCGTGAACTGTGCGCGGCCGATCGGAAGCATAGGGGAGCGAATGCGGGAAGATATCCCGCCGTGGGGCGGAGTCGGTTTGTAATACAAGGCCGCATGGTTTCCTCAGGAAGAGTCGAAGGTTACGCAGTGAGTTGTTAAGGTAGGGCTGGGCATTTCGGCAACGGAGGAATGCGCAACGACACGCAGAGTGCCGCATTTGCACTGGGGGCACGACCGGCTGAGCGCAGACCTCTGTTGTTCTGTCAGAAGTGAGCTTGGATCCGCCACGGGAGTGCGAAGATGAAGCCGACAGAGAGCCAGCGCCTGACGGCGATTGCGGTTGGCAAGCAGTCCGAAGTGGCGGATTTTGACGAAGCCTGCGGGTAGGACATGGAGCAGGAAACGCCGGATGAACTCGACCGCATCGAGCTTCATGACGCTGCTGCGGTTGTTGTGTCGGGAATCGCGCCAGCGGAAGCGTACCTGTCCGTTGTCGAGGCTGAGGAGTCTTCCGTTGGAGATGGCAACCCGATGGGTGTAGCGGGCCAGGTACTTCAGCACATGTTCGGGTCCTCCGAACGGAGGCTTGGAGTAGACCAGCAGTGCACGATGCTTGGTGTTTGTTGTGGCATCAAGAAGGGCGCAGACTTCTTCACGGCTCCAGACGGTAGGCAGCTTGCGGCGCACCTTCGGCTTGATGATCTCCTGATCGAACCAGGTCTGCTTCAGGGTTCGCATGTAGAGGAACTTCAGCGCCGACCGGGCTCCCTGAATGGTTCCCCAGGCAAGCTTGCGCTCGTTCAGCAGATACAGCAGGAATGTCCGAACGTGTTCCGGGGCCAGCTGATCAGGTGACCGGTGGAAGTACCGGGCAAACTCGGCAACCGTATGGGTGTAGTGGCGGATCGTGCGTTGGGAGAAGTTGCGCAGCCGGAGATCTTCCTGCATGCGCTGGCGTAAATGTGTCATGGACACCTCCTTCGGTGTCCAACACTCTATCTAAATGCCACAGAGGCATACCCTGCCGCGCTAGCGGCTTAGTGCAAATCGCCAAAGCGCTCACCGACGACAGAATTTGAACAACATGGCCGAATAGTCCGCTTTCCCGACAAGTGGCCCTTGGCTCAACTGCTGCCAGCCGAGCAACGCGCTCACCGAAGATGAAGGGTAGGAAGGTTGAGAAACCTACTTTCACGGCAGAGGTCGCATTTCAAAATGTGAAGTTATCTCAATCGAGGGGTTCACCCCAAGGTGTTTCAGCCTTAAAAACGGCCATTTGTGAAGGGAATCTGGGTGATACCGGTGATACCGTTTCTGCGTAGACTTGGTTCTACAGCAATGACTTTATGGAAAGCATGGAACGGTATATGATGTATCCAAGCTGTTGAATAGAGAAAAGATACGGCTTAAGCGGTTCAGTTTCAATAAGTTGATGCTGGTCGGGGCGGAGGGATTCGAACCCTTTCATCTCCGAACGGATCATAGTAAATCGGAACGACTCACATTCCGCGCAGGAATCCTAATCCCCTCAAAAATCAATGAGGTCCCTGCAGCCACCGTTGAAACGTCTGTCGGGATTTTCCGAACCGGCGAAGGATTTTGGGATGACCCTTTTGAGCTGACAAGTTGTATGATGCATCGTTCGAAAGTAATTGCCTGCCAAGTTGGATGATTCTTGGCGAGAGTGTCTCTCTCACGCTGGGCCGTATCGGTCACTTCTATGGGGCCAGCCTTTGTCCGAACTGAGGAAACCAAATCAGGAATCTTCTCCCGAGAACTGTGAATGCGGATGCTCTGGGATCTGGCGTAGCATAGTTCCATGAATGCGGTCGCTTCGTTACTTATTATGGAGGCGCCACATCAGGGCAATTTGGTTGCTCCGTTCCTAGGTTGCACAGACAAGGGGCCGGGAAATGAAGGGGAATTGCGAGGATTTGAAGTGAGTTTCTGGACTTCCAGGGACTGCTTCGGACCAGCGGAACCTTCGACTCCGTGGCACCTGGGGAACCAGGCGGGGAACCATCCGATGTGGCAAGCTGTAAACCTTGTAGAAACAGAGGGACAGGCAGGGAATTCGGTAGCCGTTAGCGCTACCAATTCATTACATGGACGTCCCGTTCTGTCCCGATCGAGATCGGGCTTATTCTTTGAACGCATTACAATCAATACTTTAGAGGCGTATAGACGGCAGGGATTCCGATGTTGATTATCCACGGACAGGGAACGATTCGCTGACACCTTCGGGGGAGCACTGGCTTTTTTGGGAGACATTTGACCTGTTGTTGCTTTCACTTTTTGACCGATTCATTCCTTTTTCTCTTGATATTCCTTTCAGCCGCCGTGCAAACTTAGGAATCATTCCTGTGAGTAGGGTAGGCGCTTCAAAAAAAGGGGATCTCAGCGCGTGCAATGGAAGCGGAATCGGAGCGACTTCTCAGGCAAGCACAGCGCTTGCCAAGGGCAACCATCATTCTTCCTCCATGTTGCCGCCCAGTTCCTATGACCATGTGCACCCGGATCGAACGAAACAAGCAGAAGCCGGCGGCATGCGTCGGATCATTCAGAGTGCCGCATAGCTGGAGCAGACAGCTCCGCGGCGATGCGCCAAGTCCAAGGGAAACCGGTGCTCCCCTGGCAGCTTTCAAGAACCCAAACCGGCATCTTCTGGCCCACTCGCGCTGGTCAATCAGCGCTTTCCATACTCCCAGACAATGTAAGGAGCAATGCGATGTGCACGTTCTTCCGCAGATTTCCGGCAACTTCCCTCGCCATACTGATTTCCCTGTGGGTGCCGACGTCGGCGCAGACTTCACAAGGAGGGTCGCGCAGCGCAGCGCCGGCCATCCGAGAGCAAATCGACGAAACGCGCATGGTTCCGCTGCGGGGCAATGTCCGTTCGGACTTGACCCCCGACCGTGACCTGGGTCCAGTGGAAGACGAGCTTCCTCTCCGCCTCTATATGGTTTTGCAGCGCAGTCCGGCGCAACAGGCGGAATTGGAGAACCTGATGGAACGGCAGCAGCAGCCAACCGCGGCGGAATATCACCGGTGGATCACGCCGCAGCAGTTTGGCGAGCGCTTTGGCGCTTCGGAGCAGGACATTGCCACCATCTCGGCGTGGCTCGAATCCCGCGGCATGCATGTGCAGAGTGTGATGAACAACGCTTCATTCATTGACTTTTCCGCAACGGCGCGCAACGTGCGGGAGACCTTTGGCACGCAGTTGCATTACTTCAATGCCGGGGGCGGAATACACCCTGGGCTGATTCAGGACCCGATGATTCCGGCAGCGCTGGCGACCGTGGTGGCCGGGATCGAGGGGCTCAACAAGATTCCCCCCCACGCGAACCACACCAGGACCAAGCAAGCCTCGTATGACAGGGTGACCCGCCAGTGGCAAAGTGTAGAGGCCGCCGACAGCAACGAAGCGAAGGCGCTGTACACGCCGAGCGCCGGCAACTACTTTGTGACGCCGCAGGACTTCTACACCATTTACAACGTCAATCCGGTATTTACATCGACCAAAGGCGCGAACGCCAACGTCGCGGTGATTGAGGAAAGCGACATTGAGTATGGAACGGTGACCAGCGGCGTGGCGACCGGGGGGGATGTTGCGACCTTCAGGAACCTGTTCGGCGTGAACACACTTGCGGCGTTGACGATGCATGTTTATCACGGCTACGGGACAGTTAGCTGCAACGCTCCGGGAATCGACCCCAACGGTAACGGAGAAGACGGCGAGGCATCGCTGGACGCGGAGTGGGCCAGCGCGTTGGCCCCGGCAGCGAACCTCATCTTTATGTCCTGCGATCAAAAGGTCAACCAGGGCATCATCACTTCTGAAATGGCGCTGATCGACAACAACCTGTCTGACACGATGAGCCTGAGCTATGGAAACAGCGAATTGAACTTCACCAGTTCGAATTACACGACGCTGGATACGCTGTATGCGCAGGCCGCTGCGCAGGGGCAGTCATTCCTGGTTTCGGCGGGCGACTCCGGCTCCGATGTCAAGGACCAGAACACAACCGGGACAGCCACCTCCGGAGTCAACGTAAGTGCATTTGCGAGCAGTCCGAATGTGACGGCGGCTGGGGGCACGGACTTTGTGGACACGTACGATTCAGTGATGGGAGGTGCTGCCCTAAGCACCTACTGGGGGGCAACCAACACCGCGACTTTCGGTGACGCGCTGGGATACGTGCCTGAAACAGCATGGAACGATAGTTGCGCGAGCAGTATCCTTGCAGCTTACGAGGGCTATACCGGAGCAGGCCTTTGCAACGCGGGCAAAGGCTTTGTGAGCGGCGATGTGGTAGGGGGTTCAGGCGGCTTCAGCGCCCACTATGCCGTGCCTTCCTATCAGTCCGGCATCACCGGTTATTCGGGAACGATGCGCGCGCAGCCCGACATCTCCGCATTCGCCTCGAACGGTTTTTGGAGCCATGCGCTGGTCAGTTGCGATTCCCATGTCGCGTCCACAGCGTGCGATTCCACCCTCACGACGTTTGCCGCAAGCGGGGGCACATCGTATGTAGCGCCGCAAATGGCCGGCATCTTCGCATTGCTGGTCAGCTATACCGGTTCCCGCCAGGGGCTGCTCAATCCGGCACTGTACGCGCTGGCCAAAGCACAGTTCACGACCGCTGCAACGCAGTCGTCGTGCTACTCCAACGGAACGACATCGAATACCGCGGTCACCGTCGGGAGGCCCGCTTCGAGTTGCATCTTCAACGATGTAACCAGCGGCAACAACGATGAACCTTGCGCCGCCGGTGCGACCGGATGCTATATCAATACGGGCGGATCCTACGGTATTCTGTCGCGGACCGGCGCTACCTCGCTGACGGTGGCATACCCGTCAACGGCCGGTTACGACGAGGTAACGGGCATCGGGACACTGAACGTGAACAACCTGCTGACAAACTGGAACAAAGCGTTCACAAGTACGACCAAGGTCGGCGCCTCGCTGACGTCGCTTACCTCGGCCCAATCCACCTCCCTTACCGCTACGATCACGGGCGGGGCCCCCACCGATTTCACAGGGCCGGCACCCGGGCTTGCCGGCACGGCCAGCTTCAAGGCAGGGACCACGGCGCTGGGCAAGTGCACCATCAGCAGCGGGACATGCTCGCTTTCGGTAAGCGGATCATCGCTTGCGGCCGGGGCGAACTCAATCACGGCGACTTTTTCGGGCAGCAGGTCGTACCCGGCCTCAACTTCCAGCGTCTTGACGGTAACGGTGACAGGCACAGGTACGCCGGTTGCGTCGTTATCCGCGACCAGCCTTCCGTTTGGAACGGAGACGATCGGGGTGCAATCGGCGGCGCAAACCGTGACGCTGAAAAACACCGGCACGGCGACACTCGACATTTCGTCGATCGCTTTCAGCGGGGCGGCTGGACCATTTGTCCTGACAGCAAATACGTGCGGAGCGACACTTGCGGCGACCGTGAGCTGCACATTCTCCGCCGCATTCAAGCCCACAACGACCGGCGCGTTTTCCGCCACGATCGCAGTTGCGGATAATGCCAGCGGCTCACCTCAGACCGTGGCCCTTACGGGCACGGGAAGCAATTCGGGAGCGGTTGTGTCGCTTTCAGCCGGCATTCTCAGCTTTGGAACGGAAACTGTGGGAGTGGAGACGCCGGTACAGACAGTGACCCTCAAAAACGTTGGAACCCTGGCTGTGACGATCAGTTCGATCAGTCTGACGGGAACCGGGGCATCGTCGTATTTGATCACAGCCAACACCTGTGGAACCTCGCTTGCCGTCGCGGCAAGTTGCATCTTCTCGGCGGCATTCAAACCCACAACGACGGGTAGTTTATCCGCAGGCATCGCAGTGACCGACAATGCAACCGGCTCGCCACAGAGCGTAACGCTGAACGGGACGGGCAGCCCCGCGGGAACGGCTGTGACTTTGTCTGCCACCAACATCGGCTTCGGACCGGCGGGCATCGGATTGCAGACCCCAGCCTTTACCGTAACTGTCAAGAACACCGGAACCGTGGCAGCGAGTCTCTCCTCCATCGTCCTTGGAGGTGCGGGGGCATCCTCCTTTGTCCTGACAGCCAACACGTGCGGAAGTTCCCTGGCCGTGGCGGCGACCTGCACTTTCTCGACGGCATTCAAGCCCACTGTGGCCGGAGCGCTTGCCGCCACAGTCGCCGTGACCGACAACGTGGCCGGCTCGCCCCAGATCGCGGCACTTTCGGGAACCGGTGTCACCACCGCGCTCACTCTGACGCCAGGCAGTTTGAGTTTCGCTTCGGAGAATGTGGGCAGCAACACCGCCGGACAATTGATTGCAGTGAAGAACACAAGCGCCGCGGCGATCACGCTGAGCAGCTTTTCCTTCACCGGCGCAGATCCAACCTCCTTTGCGGCACTTGACACGTGCACGGCCACATTGGCTGTGGGAGCCACCTGCCAAGCCATGGTATCTTTCTTTCCGCAAACAACCGGAGCGCTGACAGCGTCATTGAGTGTGGCATCGAGCGTTCCGACCGAAAGCGCAACGCTCTCGGGAACAGGCATTGCCACCGCTGCGTTGACGTTCAGCCCGTCGGCGCTGACGTTCCCGACCACGGCTCACGGCACGCAGAGCGTGGCATCCATCCTCACTGTGGCCAACACCGGCACAACCACCGCAATGTTCGGGTTCATCGGGATTGGCGGTACGAACCCCGCGGAGTTCTCCCAACTGAACAGCTGTGGCACGTCGCTGGCCGCGGGAGCGAAGTGCAGCTTCTTCATCGTATTCAAACCTGCCGCCGCCGCGGCCTACACAGCAACCCTGGAGTTGTTCGATAACGCGCAGGGCGGGTATCAAGGCATCGCCTTGTCCGGTACTGGAAACTAGCGCGTCTTCGGAAGGGACGCAGTGCTCCTGAGTGAACCAACGCCTCTTTGAACAGTCCGGAGCTGTTTGAGGAGGCGTTGGTTTTTTGTTGTTCGCGATTTGCAATCCGCGGTGTTCGCTGCTGCCTGCAAACAGCAAGACTCAGTTGCTTGCCAGAGCGGGCTGGTGGGCTTTGATCCAGCGGGTGACGCGGGCGTCGAGGATGTCCAGCGGCAAGGCGCCGCCGGAGAGAATCTCGTCGTGGAAGGCCTTGAGGTCGAACCTGGGGCCTAGCTCCTGCTTGGCGCGTTCGCGCAGTTCGAGGATCTTGAGCTGGCCGAGCTTGTAGCTGCAGGCCTGCCCCGGCCCAGAGATGTAGCGGTCGGTTTCGGCCTGGATGGTGGGCTCGTCAATGGCGTGCGAGTTGCGCATGTAGTCGACCACCTGATCGCGGCTCCAGCCCATGTCGTGAATGCCGGTGTCGACCACCAGGCGCACGGCACGGAAGAGTTCCGAGCGGAGACGGCCGTAGTCGGAACCGGGGTCCTGGTAGAAGCCGATCTCCTTGCCTAGCTCTTCGGCGTAGAGCGCCCAACCCTCGGTGTAAGCGGAGTTGCCGCCGTGCTTGCGGAACTCGGGCAGGCCGGTGAGCGACTGCTGGATGCTGATCTGGAGATGGTGGCCGGGAACGCCTTCATGATAGGCGACAGCCTCGTCGTTGATGAAGCTGCGATGCGTTGGATCGGAGACGGCGACCGACACCCGGCCGGGACGCTTGCCGTCGGGTGTTCCCCCTTGGTAGTGGGTTGCGGCGGCAGACTGGAAGGCCGGGATGGGTTCGACCGTGACGGCGGTTTTGGGCAGCAGGTTGAAGAGCTCAGGCAGGTGCGGCTCCATCTGCGCGATGTACTTGCGGAAGTCTTCGACGATGGCGTCGGCGGAGGCCGGCTGATACTTGGGGTCGTTTTCGACGTGGTCGCGGAAGCTGGCGAGATCCTTGTAGCCGTTGGCTTTGGCGAGAGCGGCCATCTCCGCGGTGATGCGGTCCACTTCCTTGAGGCCGATCTCGTGAATCTGGGCGGCGGTGAGGTCGGTGGTGGTGAAGCGGCGCAGCGTGGCCTGGTAACGGCGCTTGCCGCCACCGAGCGAGTTGATGGAGAGCGTGGTGCGGGTCGAGGGGATGTAGTCGGTGGCAATGAAGGCGGCGAACTGCTTGTAGGCGGGGAAGACCTCGTTGTTCACGGCTGCGGTGATCTGGTCGGTGAGGCGTTTCTTGTCCGCGTCAGAGAAGCTGGCCGGAAATTTCTTGAGAGGGATCAAGAAGGGGTTGGCGGTGACGACGCCCTGGGCCTGCTCGGGGATTTTCTCAGCGATGAAGCGAACGGGGACGAGGTGATCTTTCACGCCGGCGCGGAGCACGTCTTCCACCTGGAGAAAGGCCTTGGGGATCTGGTGGAGACGAGCGATGTAGTCCTCGTAGTGCTTGACGGAGTCAAAGGGCATGGAGAGCGGCAGGTCGGCGAGGTTGGCGTGGATGCCGCCGCCTCCGCCGGATGCGCTGAGGGGCATCTCGTACTCTTTCAGGTCGAAGTCCTCGACGCGCTGCTGGAGCTGGCGCTCAAAAAGATCATGCGAGATGAGGTCCTGCTCGGGAAAGCCGGCGGCGTCGATGGCCTTGATGCGGGCCAGGTCGGAGAGATCGCGCTGATGGCGGTCTGCGATGGAGGCGAGGGAGTAGTCGCCGAGCTGATCGTTGTAGCGGTAGTCCCCGACGGCCGTGGCCAGGGTTGGATTCATCTTGAGGGAGGTCTGCCAGGCATCGTCGAAGAGGGCGTTCTGGGCGGCGAGGCGCGATTCTACGGAGGCGGTGGCCTGGGCGGAAGCGAATTGGGAGGCGGCGAGCAGGACGAGGGCGGAGGCGGTGAGCAGATGGGAACGCATGCGGAAAGGGTAGCAGAGCGGCTGGAACGACAGGCGGAAAAATTCAGGCGGCGAAGTTTGGGGCGGGCGCGCGGAAGCCGGATAGAACGATTATCTTAAATGAGGCAAGCAGGCAGCGGGAGGCGGCGACCAAGTGAAACTGGGACTCGGGCTTTACCGGCACATGCTGACGCGGGAGTACTACGACTTTGCGCGGCAGGCAGGGTGCACGCATGTGGTGATTCACCTAGTGGACTACTTCAGGGAGAACGCGGCAAATCCGCGCAACAACCAGCCGACGGGCTCGAAGTATGAGCTGTGGGGCAGGGCCGGCGAGCAGGGCAAGCTGTGGACCGTGGAGGAGATGGTCGGGATTCGCCGCGAGATTGAGGACGCCGGGCTGGTGCTGGAGGCGATTGAGAATCTCGATCCGGCGGTGTGGCACGATGTTCTGCTGGACGGGCCGAAGCGCGCCGAGCAGATCGAGGATGTGAAGACCATCATCCGGCGGATGGGTGAGGCTGGGATTCCGGTGCTGGGATACAACTTCAGCATTGCCGGGGTGTGCGGGCGGGTTTCAGGGCCGTGGGGCCGCGGCGGCGCGGTTACCGTAGGCATGGATGGGCCGGTGGACGATGTGCCGATTCCGGCTGGCTCTGTTTGGAACATGGTCTATGATCCGGATGCGGCCGAGGGGTTTGTGCCTCCCGTGACGCACGAGGAGTTGTGGCGGAGGCTGGAGGCGTTTCTGGCCGAGGTGGTCCCGGTGGCCGAACAGGCGGGGGTGCGGCTGGCGCTGCATCCCGACGATCCGCCCATGCCGACCATGCGGCAGCAGCCACGGCTGGTGTATCAGCCGTACATGTATCAGCGGGTGATCGACGCCGCGCCGAGTAAGAGCAATGGACTGGAACTCTGCGTGGGCACGCTGGCGGAGATGGCCGAGGGCGACATCTACGAGGCGTTGGACAGCTACAGCCGCCAGGGAAAGGTGGCTTACGTTCATCTGCGTAATGTGCGCGGCAAGGCGCCGCACTACCGCGAGACGTTTATCGACGAGGGCGACGTGGACATGACGCGGATCCTGGCGATTCTGGACCGGAATGGATTTGACGGGGTGGTGATTCCGGATCACGCCCCGCAGATGTCCTGTTCGGCGCCGTGGCATGCGGGGATGGCGCACACGCTGGGATATATGGCGGGGGTGCTGGCGATGCTGAGGAAAGACCGGGCGGAGTGAGCGTTCATTTGGGCCGGATCTCCGGGAGTTCCGGAGCGCCGAAATTTGGCCCGGCGGTCAACGGTATGGGCGGATGGCTCGTCTAATGGAATGAAAGTGTGCCTGGACCCATCATGATGCGAAACCAAACGATTCTCTTCCTAACCCTGGCGACGATTTCACTGCCGGCTGCGGTCACCTTCGGCCAGCAGCCTGCCTCGCGGCAAAACTCCTCCCAGCAGACCCCATCGCAACCCGATGGCAGCCACCCGGTGACGACCTTGAAGATCAAGGCGCGGGAGGTGGTGCTGCCGGTGACGGTGCGCGACAAGAAAGGCGCTCTGGTAACCAGCCTCAAAGTCAGCGACTTTACCCTGACCGAGGACGGGCGGCCGCAGACCGTCAAGAGCTTTTCGCGGGAGAGCAATCTGCCCTTCCGCGTGGGGCTGCTGGTGGATACGAGCCGCAGCGTTTCCGGCGCCATGGACGCGGAGCGCAAGGCGGCGGGGAAGTTTGTGGACCTGATGCTGCCGGCAGATCCCAAGGCCGCGTCTCCGGCGCAGGCGGGTCAAACTCAGGCGGACCAGGCGTTCCTCATCCACTTTGACCGCGAGGTGGAGCTGCTTGAGGATTTCACCAACTCGCGCGACAAGCTGCATCGCGAGCTGGACGACATGGGAGCGACGCGCGCCGAGCGGAGCTCGAGCCAGGGGCCGGAGACGCGCGATGATGATCGCGGCAGTGGCGGCGGCCAGACGCGCACCCGCGGAGGCACGCAGCTTTACGACGCCATCTACCTGGCCTCGCACGAGCTGATGGAGCCCAAAGACGGGCGCAAGGCGCTGGTGGTGTTCTCTGACGGCGTGGACCGTGGCAGCAAGGAGACACTGAACGACGCCGTGGACGCGGCAGACAAGGCCAACGTGGCTATCTACACCATCTATTTCAAGGGCGAGCAGCAGAGCAACGGATTAGGGAACGGATATCCCGGTGGTGGACATCGCGGCGGCGGAGGCGGTTACCCCGGCGGTGGTGGGGGTGGGTACCCTGGCGGAGGAGGCGGCGGTTATCCGGGCGGCGGCAATCGGCGCAATGGCGGGTCCGGCGAGGCCAATGTGGACGGCAAGAAGATTATGGAGAAGATTGCCACGCGCACCGGGGCCCGGTACTTCGAAGCCAAGAAGAAGGATAATCTGGACGAGATTTATGGGCAGATTGCCGAAGAGCTGCGCGGTCAATATCTGCTCACCTACACGCCGGATAAGGTCGATCCCGACGGCGGCTTCCACAAGATCGCTCTCAAAGCCAGTAACGGCGACCTGATCGTGGTGACGCGGGAAGGGTATTATGCGCCGAGCGGGGATGCCAAATAGGGTTCTGGCGGGCCGGAAGAATATATTTCTAAAATACCTATTTTTAAAATAGGTATTTTGATGTAATGTTCTTTGCATGGCGAAGAATTCCGAACATCGCGACCTTTTTCCCGGCGCGCTGGAGATCATGATCCTTCAGTCGCTCAGGCTGAAGCCGATGCATGGCTATGCGCTGGTGAAGCACATCAAGGCAGTTTCAGACAATCTACTCCAGGTTGAAGAGGGCTCGCTCTACCCGGCGTTGCAGCGCATGCTCCGCGAGGGCTGGCTTGAGGCCGAAACAGGCCTGTCCGCCAAGGGGCGGCCCACAAGAATCTACAAACTGACCGAGGCTGGTGTACAGCATCTTGAGGCAGAGGTGGTGAGCTTCGAGAAGATGTTCGCCGGAATCACGCGCGTGCTCGCGGTGGCGAGAGCATAGGAGGCCGACCATGAAGATGCTGAGCCGGATTTTTGGCCGCCGCCGCCGCTACGACGATCTCTCCGTTTCGATCCAGGAGCATATTGAGCTGCGCGCGGAAGAGCTGATGGAAGAGGGTGTGCCGCGGGGCGAGGCCGAACGGGCGGCGCGGCGCGAGTTTGGCAACGTTGCGCTGATCAAGGAACGCAGCCGCGAGGAGTGGCAGTGGGCGGCGCTTGAATCGATTCTTGCCGACCTGAAGCTGGTGCTGCGGCGATTGAGAAAATCGCCTGGATTTGCGGCGACGATTCTGCTGACGCTGGCAATCGGCATTGGGGCCAATACGGCGGTGTTCAGCGTGGTGGACTGCGTGCTGTTGAAGCCGCTGCCCTATCCGAACTCCGGCGAGCTTGTGGATCTCTCACTGAATGCACCGGGCGCGGGCGGCCTCGCGAACTTTGCGAGCGGGTTGCAGCTTTCGCCGTCGATGTATCTGACCTTCTCAGAGAACAACAAAACATTTCAGTCGATGGGAATCTGGTCCGAGGGCAAATCGAACGTGACTGGGGTGGGCCAGCCGCACCAGGTGAACGCTGAGTTCATCAGCGACGGCGTGCTGCAGACCTTGAATGTTCCGGCAACGGTAGGCAGGTGGTTTAACGCCGCGGACCAGGATCCGCGCGGGGCAAAGACGGCGATCCTGAGCTACGGCTACTGGCAGCGGCGCTTTGGCGGCGACCGCGGCGTGATTGGCCGCAGCATCCAGGTGGATGCGGAGCACCGAGAGATCGTGGGCGTGATGCCGCGCGGGTTTCGGATGGTCGACAATGACTTCGATCTGATGCTTCCCATGGCGATTGACCGATCGCAGCTCAGGCTCGCGCCGTTTGGTTACAGCGGCATCGGCAGGCTCAAGCCGGGGATCACTCGGGTGCAGGCGAATGCGGATGTGGCGCGGCTTCTCTCGTTGTGGATGGATTCCTGGTCCAACGGTCCAGGCACCAATCCCCACTACTACGAGCGGTGGAAGATTAGCCCCAACTTTCAGTTGCTCAAGACGCAGGTGATCGGGAGCGTGAGCAGCGTGCTTTGGGTGGTGATGGGCACGGTGGGGCTGGTGATGCTGATTGCCTGCACCAACGTCGCGAACCTGCTGCTGGTGCGCGCTGAGTCGCGTCAGCAGGAACTGCTGATCCGCTCGGCGCTGGGCGGCGGACGTGCGCGCATTGCGCGGGAACTGCTGGTGGAGAGCGTGACTCTGGTGCTGGCGGTGGCGGCAGCGATTGCCAGCTATCTTCCGGCACGGCGTGCGTCGGCGGTTGATCCGGTGGAGGCGCTGAGGGCGGAGTAGCGCTCTCGAATCTTCAGCGAGCCGTTACTCCTCTTCGGCTTTTACAAAGAAGTATCGCAGGTCGGCTTGCCCGAAAGAGGTTGTGATCGCCACGTCGGCGGCATCGCGGCCAGTGGCCATGAGGATGCGGCCGATGCGTGGCTGATTGTTGCGGGCGTCGAATGCCCACCAGCGGCCATCGAGCCATGCTTCAAACCAGGCGCTGAAATCCATGGGCATGCGGACGGGTACGCCAATGTCGCCCAGGTAGCCGGTGGCATAGCGCGCGGGGATGTTCATGGCGCGGCAGAAGGTGATGGCGAGATGCTGAAAGTCGCGGCAGACGCCGACGCGTTCGGTATACACATCGAGCGCGGTCTTCGAGGGGCGGGCCATCTGGTAGTTGAAGGCCACATGGTTGTGAACCCAATTGCAGATGGTCTGCACGCGATTCCAGCCGGGCGCGGCATCTCCAAACAACTCGACTGCGATGTTGGAGAAGCGATCGACCTCGCAGTAGCGGCTGTTGAGGAGGAAACTCAGGACTTCATGCGGCAGATCGCCGACGGCCGATTCGCGGGCATTCCAGTTGTAGGGATCGGGATCGCCGGAATCGTCAACGAGCGTAGTGCTGCTGAGGCGCAGCGGCCCGGGTGGGGCAACGAAGCGCGCGCAGCGATTGCCGAAGCTGTCAATGTAATGCTCAACCTGGATCTTCGGTTCAATCTGCAATTCGTCGGGTTCGAGCAGGTCCTGCGCGCGCGAGGGATGAACGTTGAGCAGCGCGACAATCGCGACCTCAGCGGGAATCTCGAATTGAATGTCGTAGGCCAGGCGGATGAGCATGGATGGCGAAGGCCTCTTTTCATGAAGGTACGGGAAATGGTTCAGTCCGCGGGAAAGCGATGCGCGGCGGGTGGACACTCTTATCTTCTCATTCCGATGCGATCGATGGATGGAGTGCTGTTTGGGACGATAGAAATTGCCCGGGATGAGAAGCCGTCTGGGTGGAAAATGAGCGGCTTGCTCTCCCAGTTCTCAGAAACGAGCCCCTTCGGCAAAGCTCAGGCAGGCTCTGGGGCACCCCATCATTCCTGGATGGTCAGACCTGGGCCACCCGCTGGACTTCATGCGGACGGCGGGCGACTGGCAATGGAGCCCACTGGGCATACCGTGACGACATTCGGCGATCCTGATGGTCCTCTCCCGCGGGTGATGGGGATGCCCCCCTTCCCTCCCCGGTGCTTTTGGCAAATCAATGATTTTAATATGTTTAGCGGCGGTATCCTGCTCTAAGTCTCTTGTTTTGAGTAGCTTGAATTCTAAGTGTCTCAAAAAAGGAAACTTATGCGGAGGTCTGCGCGGGGCCGAGCCGGGCGAGATGCCACGGTGGGTCTGCGCACAATACATAACTCTCAACTACAGGTTAGCGGATTGAGAGAAATAACCGGCAAACGGGGTGTTTGCGTAAGTCGTTGAAAATAATATAGATGCTTTGGAGATGGGAGGGACGGGGGCTTGACAATTCGCTGCCGGCCATTGCTCTCAGGCTTCAGGTCTCAAAATCGAGAGGTGGGGCACCCGGCAGTTGGTCCACTCATCTCGATCAAGCGGCGACGAGTGAGGCAAGGATTTATCTTTTTTGGGATGGACAGATGGATGGCTGGATCAGTGGCTGGGCCACCCGCCAGATGCATGAAGGGCGCGGCTGGATGGCCGCGCCC
>Ga0302269_1000014_pt1 | contig 88968 bp, 90 predicted proteins | sample III_Bog_E2_2_FD_194560 | JGI IMG/M metagenome (GOLD analysis project Ga0302269, IMG submission 194560) | Peat permafrost microbial communities from Stordalen Mire near Abisko, Sweden - III_Bog_E2_2 | ecosystem: Environmental > Terrestrial > Soil > Wetlands > Peat | place: Sweden: Abisko...
GTTATGTTCATGCATTTGTGTGAGGTTAAATATACAGAGAAAATTATATGCATCCAAGAAAATATAGCGAAGACGTAGTAGACCAAATAAAACAAATGTACAAAGACGGAAAATCATCAATCAAAATAGGAGATGAACTTGGGATATCGAAGGTAACTATAATTTACATCTTAAAAAGAGAAAATGTTGATCGAAGAACTCATCAAGAACTTAATTTGAAATTCAAATGTAATGAGCATTTCTTCGACAGCATAGACTCTGAAAGTAAAGCTTATTGGCTTGGTTTCATCTCGGCAGATGGGTATATCCGTCCAGCTCCAAAAAGAAACTCCAAAAGAATACTCGGAATAACATTGTCTGATAAAGACGAACACCATATTCAGCTGTTGAAGAATGCGTTGGGGAGTGACCACACTATAACCAAATATGGAGGAACTGCTCGATTACACATCTATTCCGATTTCTTAACTTCAGCTCTTGCCGTACATGGGGTTATTCAAAACAAAACATTTACAATGGAATTTCCATCCATTCCACAACATATAATCAGACATTTCATCCGCGGATATTTCGATGGAGATGGATGCTTCACAGCTAATAAGTCAAATCACGACAATATTTCTTTTTCCATAACTTCAAATACAAAAATAATCACGAGCATACAAGAAATCTTGATGAAGGAGTGTCTTTTTAGATAAAACAAAATTCAGCATACGTCATAAAGATAGTCCAAACATAGGAGCTGTAACCTATGGCGGACACAAACAAATTGCTCGTATCGCTCACTATCTTTACGATGATGCCACGGTTTATTTAGAGCGTAAATACAACAAAGTTAAGCATTTACTATAGATAAACAGCGTGGTATGTCAGATAATTGCTACATTTATCTGACATACCACAACCATTACGCTTTCTTTGTTTTTGGTTCTAGTGCAGGCATCGGTGTTCCATTAACCAAATAATCCAATAACCCCGGAGTATCTTCAATTTTGTATTGGATGTCCCTAGCGTAGAACTGCTTGAATCCTTCTATCTGGTGATAATAAGTACCCTCACAAGTAGGGCATGTCTTACCGTCCGGTCCTTTTCCAGAAGGAATCATAGCTGGTTCAGCACCCTTTTCTACCAATTCAGTATTTTCGTTAGGTACAAGGCAATCAGAACATGGTTCAATAATTTGGTTCCACGACCCATTAAGTCTTGCACGAAGGTTACGCTTTCCAATTTCCAACGCTTCCCAATTTACATCACATCCAGATTTATACTTATCATCGCCGAACATGATATGAAGAATACGTTCTTCAAAAGGCTTCCAAAGGCGATTCTTGGTAATCTCTATGGTTGATGCGATGCCTATTTCAGTATCATCTTCTTCAACCTTCCCAGATTGATAAATAGTCATCATCAAGTGAGAATGGAAATCAAGAGCGTTCTTACCAATGTAAGTATCCTTGTCATACATTGCATTGATATTGACTTTTACTTGATTAATGATGAAGAACAAGATATTAGTCTTCCCCAAGCGTTTGGCAATCTTACGGAACCATTGAGATAGCAGTTTAGAGTGTTCACCATAATGACCACCCTCACCCTTATCACCTTCCAGTTCCTTTTGAGTTGGTGATGCGGCTACAGAATCCCACACAACAACAGTGGGACGCTTCGTCTGTTCAGCAATCTCAATGATGCTTTCCAGCTTTTCAAATACCTGTTCAAGATAATCAGGTTGACCAATCATCATGCGATTGGGGTCTACGCCGATAGCTACAGCTCTATCTTGGTCAAATGCAATTTCAGCATCCAACCAAAACGTATCTGCATCGACTTTAGTCGACGTTTCAACATCTAGAACACCCTTTTGAGCCTCGGCTACAATCTGTTGAGCGATAGTAGTCTTGCCGCTGCTCTTCTTGCCTGTAATTGTAACGATTTTTCCGAAAGGAACACCCCATCCGGCTTTGGTTATGGCATTGTTTAGTTCGAAAGAACCAGTAGAAACCCAATATCTAGGCTTAGAGTTGTCGTCTAGGTTAAGAACTTGCAGGGAATTAACGCCATAGGCTTTGTTGAATACCTTGACGATATCCCCTGCATCGGTCTTACCCTTTTCAAGAACCATCGCCGGAATCTTAGCGACTGGCTTTTTTGCTTTAGGGAGTGCCATAGTTATTTACTTCCAAGTGCTGCCATCATCTGCGCAGCTAGGTCGCCTTCGTCAGCCACTGGTGTGGCAGCCGGAGGATTGTTCTTTGCAGCACGAGCAGCTTTTAAAACAGCCACTTCACAATCATCAACCAATGGACACTTCAGGCAAATCTTGGCATCGCCATCAAAAGCAATCCCAAAACAAGGCTTAGTTCCGTTAACTAAATCAGCCACTGGAACAACCTTAACTGGTGGCTGTGTTCCAACTATAGCTGATGTAGTTGCTACCGATGCGAAAGCTGGTTTAGGTGAGCCAACATTAACCGCTGCCTGAACTGGAGAACTAACCGATGCATTTGTTGGAGCTGTATTTACAGTCGTGTGGGTGGTCGTAGGTGGAGCTGTATTTACAGTCGTGTGGGTGGTCGTAGGTGGAGCTGTCTGAGGTGGGGCCGAGCTATCATCCGTGTTTACACCTGGGAAGAATTCTGAATTCTCAGAACCATCCGTTAGTTGGCGATATCCAGTACCATGCACAAGCTCTTTTCCAGCTGTTTCATCTCCAGTAACCACCCTCTGTAAACAAGCCTGAGTGAACTCGAGCGTTGGAATTCCCATAATGGAATCCAAATCCCAAATCTTCTCCATGATTGCTTCATCGATAGGTGCAACTTGCAACGAAGCCGTGATTGTGAAGTCACGTTTGTTCTTGTTTGATGTACCTGGAACTTTCGCACCCTCCACAATAGTGCTCTTAATAGATACATTACGTCCCCTAAATGGATGCGTAAAATCAGAATATCCTGCAATCGAAAGCCAATCAAAAAGCTGCTTATAAACTGCATAAGGGATGTTGAGTACACCAACAGTCTTCTCAGGGTCATCAACATTGAATGCATTGACGTAGTAGTTGCTAGTGGAGCGTAGGGTTTTTGCAAGAGCTGAATCAACCGGGTCTTTCGACTTATTGAGCTTGTAACTCTCGTCACACAATGCACACGGAAACTTCACGTCAGAGCCTTCCTCCTCGAAGAAAGACTTAGGGCATGTAACAGCGCCTTTATATCCCGGAACATTCCAATGTTTCATAATCTTGCGGAAGAAAGTACGACGTTTAGTCCAAGGTAAAATGCGCCACGTAGAAGTTGTTTCGCCATCTGGAATGTTGTGATAAGTGACTTTTAGCCCACCCTTCTTTGCAGCGTCTTTCTGAATCTGATCTGTATCTAACGCATACGGATCATTCGGATCGAATTGATAAGTGTCAGTCATAGTAATTTATTCCTCGTCGTGAGTATTTGGTGTCAGTCGCATCATTTCTTGACGTTTCGTAGCACCCAAATTAAATAACATCTGGGAACGTTGCTTAAAAGCGTCTTTCCACACATCCAGTTTACCAACGATGGCTTGCATTTGTAGCACAGAGCTACTAATTTCCTGCCATTTAGGTTCACGCTTTAGTGCAGCTTCAATCTTGGCTTCAGACATACGTTCACTTTGTCCAAGATTTTCAGAGACCTTCTGTCGAATGTCGAGTTCGATTTCAGCCTCGTAAGACGATAAAGCACGTTTGCGCGATTCAAGCTCTATGTAACAATCAGAATGAATTCCGCCATAAAACGCAAATTTCGATGCTTGTTCGCAAAACTCTGTGTTAAGTGCTCCCTCTTCAATATAGAGGTCAGTGGCAGGGTCAAGAAATTCTTCCTTGCCGTTTAGCATGATGGTTAAACTACCTAAATCACGGTCAAAAGCCATGTGATTACTCCGTTGGTGAATTATACCCGGCTTGCAAAGAGTCTGTACTGAGAAGAACCCCACCACAATAAACACTACAAGCGTTCTCGATTTTATTTACCCTTACAACTTCCATGCCCGGTTGAACATTTAATTTGTCAGATGATGACGTAATATATGCCCACTTCTCTTCCAACGCTGCATATACACTTTGTTGATTAAGTGGTTTAAAAATGAACAATTCTGCATTTTTAGCAGCGCTTAAACATTTTTCGCCGCATGTAGATATGATAGGTCTTGATGGAAGATAAAGTTTCTGACAAACAAGGCAGTGAATGAAATACGCCTTTACCAAATTGCCGTGCTTCAATTCTTCAGGGTGTCTCCAACCGTCCGGCGTTTTTAATAATGCATCGCTAGTTAAATATATCTTTATACTGCTGTTTCTAATCCTATCAGGAGTTGGAACAGCATCAACTCTGATCATCCATTGTTCACCCTTTAAAGCTTCGTCTCGTCTAATTTCCATTTTGTGGAATTCTAAACCCTCTGTCAAAACATCTCGACCTTGCAATGTAATAATCGTCCCAACACCATCTCTCGTAACGATTGGGCATAGGCCATCAGTCACCATAACTTTCCCTCCAGTACTTGAGCCGGTGGCCCACCCTTCTTCGACAAACCTTGTCTCAGACTGATACAAATCGCTTTAGCTGCTTTCATATCATGCATCGAGGCAAATGCTCCACAGGATAATAAAATCTCTTGTGCCTTTATGTTCACCACTCGCCTATTTTCCAGTCTGTTGAAGAAGTCATCGAAACTAAGAAATTGAACTTCACCTCTGGTTTTCAATACAGCGTCTATAACAGCATCACCGATTCCTGAAATCTCATTAAATCCAGCTCTAAGAGCCTTTTTTCCATTCGGTAGAATTTCAACACTGCACAATTTATGAGACCGATTGATACACGTTGGAAGGTATTGGACATCCTCTCTCCCAACTTCCTTACGGAGGTCTGGTCTGTCTTCATCCTTGGAATGGGCTATCTGTGCCGATAGAAATTCACATGGAAAATGGGTTCTAAGCCACATGGCGTAGTAACTAACAAGAGTGTAAGTCGTAGCGTGCGATTTATTGAAACAATATCTTCCGAAATCAACAATTTCGCTGAACAGTTCGTTAGCAGCGGCATCTGAAAGTTTTCCAAAGCTTATGCATCCTTCCACAAATTTCAAACGATCTTTCTCGATTTCTTCCTTGCCCTTAGATTTAGAAATCTTTTTACGAAGTGTATCAGATTCAGGATATGTATATCCTGCCACTTCTACAGCTATCTGCATCACCTGTTCCTGATAGATGAACACTCCGTATGTATCTCGAGTGATTTTATCCAAAGCAGCATTTCCAGTAGACTTTATCAAATTTGGAGTTTTTTTGTTCTTTACGTAAGTATCCTTAAACTGCAATGGACCCGGGCGATACATTGCATTAGCTGTAATTAGCGTGTTGATGTCGTGTGGTGCCATTTCACGAAGCATTTTTCTCATACCCGGTGACTCAAACTGAAACACTCCAGTAGTTTGACCCATATTGAACTGCATGAGTGTTGGCTTATCTTCCAAATCTATCTTCTGAAAATCTAGTTCTTTACCAGATGTTTCCTCAATCATTTTCTTAGTGTATTCGAGTACTGAAACGGTCTTAGAACCCAACACATCTACTTTTAGAAGCCCTAAGAACCCGACATCATACATATCGTAGTTGATGGTGTATTCGCCTTTTCTATATTCAACAGCAACACGGTTCTCTAGAGGTTCAGAGCTAACAATCACACCACCAGGATGGATACCAGTTTGTCTAACTTGTCCTTCGAGAACTTTAGCAACTTCCAAAATAGAGAAGTTTTTTTCCTTAAAAGCAGCATATTGCGGGTATTTTTCAGGCTCATCTTCGACTTTTTGCAATGTTAGTTTAGCCTTGTCTTGTTTGGCTGTTTTTTCATCTATCTCTTTGCACACAACATCAACTACTTTTAAGTCTATCTCTTCATAACGGCAAACATCTTTCAAAACCTGTTTGGTGTTCATACCGTTGAACGTGGCTATGTGAGCTACATGCTTATAGGTCTGCAATAAATACTGATAAACTTCATCACGCCTATCGTGTTCGAAATCTAGGTCGAGGTCGGGAAGGTCGATACGCTCAGGGTTTATGAAACGTTCAAAAATGAGTCCATAGGTAAGTGGATCGGCGTTTGTAATGCCCAGTAAATAACACACCAGTGAACCAGCACCAGAACCACGCCCCGGACCATAGGCGATACCAACAGAATCACAATATCGATAAATGTCTTGCACTAATAGAAAATACTTTTCAAAATTCAGCTTTATAACTGTATCTAATTCCTTTGTCAACCTTTCCCAATATGGCTTCCCTTTTTCGCTGGTAAATGCCATATCAGGAAAGCGTTTCTTCCACCCCTGAACACACAAAATCTTCAATGCTTGTACTTGGTCGCTTGTTCCCAAAGAAGTCGTATTTACGTTCGGTAGTTCTACTTCAAAATTTGGCAAAGACCAATTACACTTCTCGGCAACCTCAACTGTGTTTAGAACAGCTGCATTTACCAACTGAGACGACAAAACACTCTTTTGCATTCCGAGAAACGAATCTATCATCTCTGGGTAAGTCTTCATCCACAAACCCGGCGTAAAATCCCACTTATTATCGCTTGATTTAGTTTGCTTCCGAGCCGTAGCTAACAAACACTCTTGAGCGTGACAATCTTCAGCGTTAGCGTAGTGAAAATCATTCGTGGCAATAAGCTTCCTGCCGAATCTATTCGCCAGTTGCAGTGCTTTCATGTTCGTATTGTATTGGAGGTCGAATTGGTGAGGTTGAACTTCGAAGTAGAAATCTTCCTTGAATGTTTCATTAAACATCTCAGCTTTCTTCACATAATCATCATGTGAAAGCATCCCACCAACACAAGCCGTAGATATTACACAATCTTTCAGAGCGAGAGTGTCATTCCACCCAACACGAGGCTTGTAGTAGAAACCATCCTTTGAATAAGCCTTTGTAAGAAGCTTTTGGAGCGACACAAACCCGTCCCAGCTCTTAGCCAGAACGATAGTATGATATAAGTCTTCACGTTCTTTCTTGACATTTTCAGGCTTGCGATACAGCACATCATCCACTATATAAATTTCGCACCCTAAAATTGGTTTTATGCCATTCTTCTTACATTCTCTAGCGAACTTAAGCCCACCACTGACCGTACCATGATCAGTCTGCGCCAGCGCCTTAAATCCCTTTTTCTTAGCTTGTGCAACAACGTGTTCCACGGTGCCAACAGCATCAAGCTGTGAATATTCAGAATGTGCATGGAGATGAACCAAGTTTTCATTACTATCGCTCATTACTCAACCTTTTTTCTTTATGTGCAAAAGCTCGTCTATCACGGCAAAATCTTTAACCTTCTTAATAGCCTTTGACTCTTTTTTGATTTCGTCCATCAGAGCTTTCGCTTGTAGTGATATTCTCCACAAAGCGTTAATAGATTCAATTTTATTGTATTTCTTTCCATACGTACGGAACAATTCGTAGTTATGTCTGAACTTTCTGAATTCAGTCGTCAAATCGTCGCTCAATTTACTCATTAGCGTCAACCCAATCCATAAGAGGTGCCCCCTCAACTCGAGTCACTAGTTTTCCTTTTTTATTGGTTTTTTCGATTATGCCACAACCATCAAGCCTTTGGGTGCCTGTTTCGTAATGAATAGGGTCTATTTCAACGCCAATATACCCCATACCCAATGATTTCGCTCCCATACACGTACTAAACGAGCCTGCAAATGGGTCAAGGATTACGTCGCCTTCCTTGTTATATTGGCTCAGTGCCTTCCGTACCAGTTCGATAGGCTTCTCGGTAGGGTGCAACGTGTTAATGTGTCTGGCGATGTTCCACACGTTGCTGGGGGCAGCTTCAAGAAGCAGATTTGGTTCACCTTTACTTACCACCCATATGTACTCGTGTTGGGGGCGAAATTGGTAACCTATGCCAAAATTTGTCTTAGCCCAGACTACCTGATTAACGATTTCGAACCCGACATCTGTCAATACTTCATGAAACACATGAGAACATTGCCAATTGCAGCAAAACCATGCAACCTTGTTATGTTTTAGTACCCGATAGCAATGATGTATCACTGAACTAAGCCATTGCTTGAATTCTTCCGGAGCAATATTGTCGTTAGCTATGATGTCATGCGTTTTTCGCTGAGGAACAAGGTTTATGTTAAATGGAGGGTCGGTCATAATCCCATCCACAGAACAATCTTGAATCGTTGGTAGCACGTTCACACAATCATCGTTATATGTTTCTTGAGTCATTGGCTACTGTCTTTCCATCCGATTCTTAACCCATTCGCTTAATCTCTTAGACACTTTAGCAAATGGTCCTTTGACGCGATCATCAATCAAATTACCGCTTTCCTGTGCGTCTAGAAGAATACCTAAGCAAGCTCTTGCGTGTCCGAGATGGTGAACACCAGAATCTTCAGCTACTTCGTCGCCTTCAAGCCATCCGTCTAAGTGACGCTTACAGGCATCGATATAAACCCTAGCACGAACATCTTTCGCGCGCCAATTTCTAAACCCATATTTTATTTCTCCATCAAGCATCGCACAAGCTTCATGAGCGATAGCGGCTGGAGATACAGCTCCCATCGGAACCTTCTTAAAACCTAAAATGTCTTTAGGGTTGGTCGAATCTGCTTTCGAAACTGCTCCATTATCTTTATTCATATTGTTTTTCCTTATGCTTTTTAATGTATTCAAGACTTCTATGAACCAAATCAGACTCCAACTGCCCTAATCGCATATTACATCCATGGCAGAGCGCCTCTCTGACGCACTTTTCGCAACTTCTACCAGCAGGACAACAAGAATGATCATGATCTAAACACAAACCTATAGAGTCTTCCAAACCACAGATAGCACATTTTTCATTCTGCTTGATGCGCATTTCATCTAGTTTCTTCTTTGCCCAGCTTCTAGCTACATATTCAGGACCGCTTCCAGTAGGAACACCTTTAGATATCCTAATAGTTCCAAACTTGTCTCCAATCTTCTTATTTCTTCTTAGATAATAGTATCTACTCATACAGCTGGAGCATCTTCCATATCTGTCTTTTATTCTGTCTGTATGAGTACATGGAGCAGTTAGGTTCTGCGTCCATTCCCAACATTCTCTGCACATCCCAAAATAATGATTTAGTTCACTTGGATGACATCTTGCAAGTTTTATTCTTCGTGTCACGTGTGGCATCTCCAATATATTCTACCCGGTTAGTATTTTGCCATCTTCTTGATATACATCTTGTAATTTCCACACAAATCTTCAATCTTCCCGAATATTCTTGCGTATTCATCTTCTGTAACCGGCTCATCCCAAAGATGATATAAATAGAACTTGCTTCCGTTTACCAACTCGACATAATCAACCATTCCATTAAGTGGATAGCTGTATCTCCCATCTACACCATTGTCGATGAAATCTTCCAGTTGATAGGCTGATATGGAACCGCAAGCAGAACACAACCCAGTCCAGAATTGAGCAACCTTGCCTAGATACTGTTTAGATACACAACGGCATCTTTCATTGATCTGTATCACTTGTTTGGGCATAGTTTTCCTCGATTACATCGCGTCCATTTGCGAATTCAAGCCCCATCAGGCAGGCTTCGCATTGAATATCGTTGATATTAGACAGAGCCGCGTACCAATTAGCACGCGGATGTCTAATGCAATGAACTTTGTTGAATTGTTCGGTTACTGGGATTACCTGTTCCATCATCAAACTTTCTGCTAATCACGATTATTAAATCGCTCCAGCTCTCTTAGACTTTTCCATTCCTGCAACCACAGCCGTTGATTCATCATCACGTACGAATCCTCTAAGCTCAGCGTTTTTGATAGAGTCTATAACGTCTTGAGAGTCTCTAATTTCGGTAGCTTCCATATCACGGAAGTAGAATCTCCCATTCACATTAACAAACGGTTCAGTGAACATAACGTGGTTGAGCTGTACCTTTTCGTTGATAGCGTCGACGTACGCAATGGCAAACGAATTTTGCCAGTTTGTTTTCGTAGATGTGTAGTCAGAATCCAACTTGCACATACACCCAGTAGTCAGCTTATTAATCGGTCCTTGCAGCAGATGAACTTCGGTTGCAAGGCCCGGACGGTGTAGGTGTCCACTCACGGTCGTCACGCCAAAATCTTCATATCCAGTGTGATTGCACACCAAGCAATTGAAATACAACTTGAAGTTCTTAGCCATTTCGTCTTTGATTTCCTTGGCTTTGAAAGCAGTTGTGTTCCCTTTGGATACAAGATTAATCTGGAATTTATCTAACCCTAGCAACTCTGCCAGAGACAGATTCATTAGTTCCATCAGTGCAGCCATGTTTTCAGTCTTAGACGCCATATGCTTCAGAAGACGATGTTCGTGGTTACCAACTACGAAGTCAATTTGAGACTTCGGACAAGCTTCACGCAACGGACCCAAGATACAATCTCTAACGAACTCCATGCGTAGTCTCAACTTTATTTTGCGAGGGTCTCTATCGAAGTGAGAAAATTCATACAGGTCGAATATATCACCGTTTAGTACGATTATATCTGGTTGCTCAACTCTGCACGTGTCGATAAAAACAGATAAGCAAAACAGATCAGTATCGATATCGTGGAAATCAGAAGCGATGATCATCTTCTTCATACCAGCAACATTCGTGATAGTTTTGTTGTATTTCTCCACCCACGGTTCTATCTCAAGCCTATAGAACTTTCGTGATTCATCCAGAGCGGCGTGTTTTGCAATATGTTTTTCAAGTTGTCTTTGACTGCGACTTAATTGAATCCCGGCTCCAGAGCGAAACTCTTCCATAGTACCGAAATATTGATCCCATGTTTTATCAGAATACTTACCGTTGGTGCGGTAAAAGTTTCGAGCCATGAAGGTATCGTTATTCTCCAACTGGAGCCTTCTAAGGTCGTTTACAACATCTTCTCTAGTCGCTGTTGGGTCGAACTTCTTTCCACGCTCAGCTAACATTGCTCTTTGTCCTTGAGTTAGCTTTGGTTCTTTATTTGTAGCTTTGATTGCAACCTTGGATGTTACTTTGTTGCTCTTTTTAATCGAGGACTTCACTGGCTTACCCACACAGATTACCTCCGAAGTTGCTTATGTTTGATTATACCCGGAGCAACTTGGCACTACCAACTCACAAATATCTTTGTCAATCTGTTGCGCAAATGCTCTTTAATCGAGTTATTGTTTTCGTTGGATTGTAGGTCGTTGCACACTACATGAAATTTATCCAAGCTCTTCTCTAGCTCTTCTTTACTTGTTTTTAAATGTGTAAAAACACACGAAGTTGTAGCACCAGTCTCGACTTTCACAATCACACTCCTATGATTCCTTGGTTGCATCTTTGATGATGTCCAACATTCTGTTTATAACTTGTTGCAATCCGTTAGTAGCCGACAATTGGTTTTGAGCGACCAATTCCATTTGATGTCCTAGAGCAGCGAGCTTCTCTGCTAACACATTTAAATCGTCGCCATTGTCTACTTCTATTTTTTTAACCTCTTCGATTTTTTTCCAAGATTCTTTCTGCCACACTTGAATATCTTTTGTCTTCTGAACAATGTCTACAACAGAAGCAAGGATGCTCACCAAATTAGCAGTCATCGCTTCATGGCTTTTATTACTTGCTTTAGTTTCCTTGCTGTTAAGGAAATTTGTAATTGACGACCATACAAACAACCCAACCGAAATGACTGCCAACGATACAGCTTTTCCATCTGTAACCAGTGGTAATACAGTCGGCATTTGCATAAGCATGAGGTCGGGCATGATATACACCTTCTTAGAAGAATATAGAAAAACTGTAAACTGGTATTATCGATTTCGTATCGTTAGATAGTTTGAAGACGAATCTGTTATGTGTATCAGACAATTCGATAGACGGACCACCATCTATAAACGTATCACCACCATCAAAACTATATTGTAGCGATAACCCTGAAAAATCGTAAGTATCACCAGCTTCAATATTCACATTTAATTGCTTAACGTCACCTGTAAAGATTGGATGGAATGTTAAAAAACCGCCATCTGGGATTTGAACACACTTTACGTTGAATGCCGCTGCATGAATGTCATCCAATGATGATGAATCTAGAAATTCATCAAACCAATATTGCTTTCCGTTAGCCAATGTATTGTACTTTGCGTTGATTACGTCTTGCACATTTATTGATGATGGGTCTGATAATAGATTCGCTTGCCGCGTCTTAACTACCGGCTCCATAGATGGAACATTTTCGCGATAATTGGTTGTTGCCGATATCACCTCAACCCCATCGCTTTTAAGAAACAGTAGACGTCCTAGCGAGTCTATTTTTTGTGTATATACAGTATGCGAAACTGACACAGATTTTATAGAATCTGGGCAATGTATGAAAGCTCCATTGCCCTTCCCGTTTCCAACATCAACACTCGCGATCCGAAGATTACTGTCAAAAAATACGTTCATTGTCTAATCCTTAATAACGAACAATAGGTCTGTTTTGAAGTCTGAAAATATCGATGGCAGTCGTTACATTGGTTTGCCCATTCAGCTGACTTGATGTTGATGTGTTGTAGGTATTTATTACAACCATAACGATTTCACCCTTAATCAAATCAGGTATAACTGGTGTTATTCCGTTATTTTGTAGGTCGCCAGAAGCAACCGCTAAGAACGCTCCAACAACACACTTATTAACAGCTTGAGTTTGAATGGAATTAGCAATTACGCTGTCATACCCATAATTATCAACATACCGTTGTAATGTGTTGATACCCCTTATGCTGTACGCTGCAGCTGTCAACTGCGAGATAAGAATTTGAGAGCCAGATATGTTAATGGTTGATGAGTTACCCTCAGAGCCAACCAATCCAGCGGTTGATGTGGTTAAGAGAGGTGAATTGTCATATCCGCTGATCGTAAAGTTTGTTCCACTGCAGGCCCATTCACCAATGGTGTTTGTTCCGTCGTTAGATGGCATCGGAAGGTTAACCAAAGCGCCATTAAGTAGATCAGAAACAACTGTATTTCGTCCACCAGTTCCCAAGGTGTTGATGTATAGAGTAATCGGTGTCAAAGCCTTGAGATGATACGCAATCGGCGTACTGCCCTGACTAGCGATTATTCCTTGATAAGCCTTGAAATTGTACCACAATTTCAATGTATCGGTCGGGTTACCACCTACAACAATTTCAAACTGGCGAAGTGGGAAATCACATGCACCCATGAACTTATTTGTCTTAACCACACGGTAGTTATTGGTATCGGATATGTAGATACCACCAATCGTGTCCAGAAAGAAACCAGTTGGATGGTTCAGATGTGATGTATCGGTTCCAACAATGCCTGTTACGCCATATTGTCCGACATAAATAAGGTTGTTGTTGAGCCTTACGATTCGATGATTATTAGTGTCGGCTACATAGATGTAGCCATCAGCGCCATATTCTATATTGGATGGGCTGTTAAGTGCGTAGTTGCTCGCTCCGCTTGTCAAAACAGAACCAAACCTGGCAGAGAAAGAACCACCACTGGTATATCTGGCAACACTATGCCCTGTCGTGATCCAGTAATTTCCAGAAGCATCCACTGTCACACAATTTATAGCATTAGCCAATCCAGTAACCGGAGTTGCGCTGTATGTGAACGAACTTAGATTAACTTCAACCACGCGATTATTCAAACTATCGGCGATAAAAAGGTTTGTGCTGTTTATATTCATCCCAAGCGGCGTGTTCAAATGTGAAGAATCAGAGCCAGCAACACCAGTGTTGAAAAGCGGTGTTCCAACAATAGCTAACGAGTTCGATAACTTAACAAGTCTGTGGTTCATAGTGTCAGATATGTAAACATTGTTACTGCTATCGATTGCAATTCCTTGAGGGCTATTGAGATGCGATGTATCGTTTCCAGATACGCCTGTTTGACCAAACTGTGCTTGGAATACAAATGCCGAGCTATACTTCAATATTCTGTGGTTTCCAGTATCGACTACAAAAATGTTTCCAGCTGTATCGGTTGCAACCCCGTTTGCCAAAGCAAAATTGTTATTGCCTGTTCCAACATTTCCAGTACCGATTACACCTACAGTGTAATCTGTGCCTGATATATTGGCATCCTGAGCCACAATGTTGTATGGGCGATGGTTTAACCCATTTCCAGCTGGATAGTAAATCCCGAACACAGAAACTACTCCATTAGCTAACGCAGCGGCAGACCATTGCGTTCCGGGAGTAATTCTAAACGTCGAGCTAACTGTTCCCAACCCGCTCCATACACCTGTCACTGCGATACCAGTACTGAACTCATAAACAATGATTGAATATCCGTTCGGAAAACCACCAGCATCAGATTGATTAGTGCTATTTGTCATTGTTTTTATAGCAGCGCCAGTCGGATTCTTAAGACCACTGGTGCTGAGTGTAAACAATAAAGGTGATGATGCACTGTTTACTGTTTGTGTCGCTGTAACAGTCAAAAGAGCAGAGTTTAGAACTTTATTCGTTCCGATAGATATCGGGCTGCTGTTTTGTTTAAATAGATTGGCAGCACCAGTTGTAGTTCCGGCGTATACATTGTAATATGAAGCCCCGGTTACTGCTGCAGGGCTTGAGATTGTCAGCGTTCCGTTAGTACCCATTGCCAAAGAAGCTTCATTAGCGCCATTGGTTTCATATAAGCCAGTTGCATCTGTACAGTAGGTCAAACGAACATATATTGTTATTCCGTTTAATGTTCCACCAGCCGAAGCAGCGAGTGCTGGAACAGCTGGAGGATTAACATTCCAAGGTAGTAAACTCGCCGTAGGAATAACAGTAGCAGCCGTGTAGTTCCATTCAGTTTGCTGTAAAACAGCAGCATCGGAATAGATTCTGCGTTGATAATTGTATTGAGAGAATCCCAAGTAGTACGGCACAGATGAAGAATTCAACTCTTGAGCAATTAATGGAGCCGTGCTTCTATAAGCAGCGTCGTTACCAGTACCGTCTCCAACACCAAAAAGACTGTTCGAATTACCTCTTAAAAGCTTGTCGAAATTGTCTTGTAACAAGGATGGAAAATCCCATTGCTGTTGTATTAGAGCTTGGTGTCTAAGACTTAAAAGGTCTCCAACCACAATTTGATCGGCATAAAGATGATCAGGTCGTCCCGAAATTCCAGAAGCAATCGTTCCACCACTAGGACCAGACGCCGCACATCCATCTCTGTTTGAATCAGCATAAATACCAGTATTTCTACGATATATAGCAGCGATAGGAATAGCGTATGAATATCCGTCGATTGTTCCCAATGTCGCCTTAGCTGTAGTTGAACCGTCACCAGCCACGTATAACCCCGGATCGGTAGCAGATACGGAGAAAGTATAAGGAGTAGCAGCTCCTGAAGCACCGAAAGCCTTCACAACAGATGTTTGACTAACGCCATCAGGATACGTATCTATGTTTACGCCTTGAGCAATCTGAATAGCGTACTGAATTTGCCACCGGCGATTGATTTCCATATCAACTTCTGAAATGTCGTCAGTAGCATTTGTTCCAGCGTATTGAGTATTTCCATAAAGCCAAAGATGTGTTGCATCAGGTTTATTTGATGTATTCGAAATGGTCGCCGACGTTCCACCCAATTCGGCTATCCAAACTTCAAGATATGCGAGGTCTATTCTATTTCCGGTGGTCGGTGGCGCAGGCAAAGTTATGTTGCTACACGTTCCAGTTGTTCCAGCTGTATTGGTAATAGGAATTTTCCATCCATTCACCAATCCAAGCATATTTCCAAGCCGTATTTGATTAGATAATGGAATTCCGTTTGTGGTTAGAACCATCAGTTCGCCGTCGGCATCAGCGGTGGTAGTCGTCTCTATAAGCGAAACTGATTTGATCTTGGTGATAAACCCACTAGGAGACATAGAACGATAAATCTCTTGATCTGCTTTTATGCGTAGCCAGTCTTTAATGTTGTATTCTTTGGTGGACGCTGGACAGCCCAAACCCCAAGGGTTCATCACGACGTTCGTGTTGCTGATAGATTGTTCCGTAGTTATATCACGGCTTTTTGACCAGCTCATAGTAATTCCTCTTTAACTGATAATACGAAATTTTCGGTGCGTTTACCAACCTTAATATGTACTACCAGTTCTATCTAAAATGTGAAATAAATCTTTCTGCTTAAAGAGAGCGTGTCATCAATTGAAAGTGGCGCGTGTGGCACGTAATCCATCATTAATCCGCTATTTGGTAGATTGGCTTGAAATCCGCTAAATATCCCAAATTCAGTGAGAATAACAGTCGAACCTTGGCTTAATTCACCCTTCACCCAACTAGCCGTCATCATAATGCGATTAGTAGGAGATGTTGTAATGGCGTTGTTTTGATCTACAAAGCTGATAGTACACTGCTTTCTTGTATATTCATTGACAAGAGTGGCAAGATTAGGACTTTGTGTTTGGGAACCGATTCCAACGGCCCAAAAGCTATTATTTCCAGCATAGAAACCCTGAATCAAGCCAGCCACTAGAGTGCTTATTCCAACCGTAATTATGTTGTGACGAATGGGAGTAACGATCTTCTCTACGATACGACCAATTTCGTCATATCGTATGATTTCATCCTGATATTCGCCCTTAATAGTGGACTTAATATCAACATTTACTTCCAATCCATCATTAGTTTTTATCATGTTCTTCATGTTTAATTCCCAAAATTACCAAATGGAGTTTGAAGCACGATACCTGTGTAGTTAGTTCTTTGATTATCCTGTGCAGTAACCCCTTCGTCTGTCACAACTGAAGGGTCTGAGGACTTAATAGCTGTTGCGTTTCCCAAATCGTCTACTGAAACCGAAGCAGGAGTCTCGTACTTCCTAATTTTAGAACCTGTTGAAACACTAGCTGTTCCTATTCCTTGAATAACCGTCGATGGAATAACGATCGGTCTTCCCGCCGAACCCAAGGCTGGAATGTTCAATGAAGGATCGGGGTCCGTTATAGTCAATTGTTGTCTAAACACATAACTCGATTGATCACCATTTACCACAGTAATATCATATATCCCAGCGGGGATATATGGAAGAACGAATTTAGCCATAAAAGAGTTGGCATAGTGGCATGGTATTCTAACCATATTAATAATCACAGCTATAGGGGCTACAAAACCTGTTCCACCTATGGTTATCTCGGCAGATTTGCCAGTCATAAACGAAGCATGTGAAATAGAGTTTACAAGAATCGCCATTATTCCCAACCCCCAGATTGTGCTGCAACATCAAAAACACCAACATTTATTGGATCAGCGTTAACAGGGGAAACATCGACACCGTTGATAGATGTGGTTTGTATAGCTGTGTTTGGATTCTGTGGAACATATACTGTCGGCTGTAAAATAACAGCACCTACAATTTGGTCAGGGATCACTGTCGATATAACATTGTTATTTGGAGATATGTTCAAAGGACCATTCAAACTACCAATTGTTTGAGAGGATGGAACTTGAGTGGGTGTTGTGGATGCTGGAATAAATACCGTCAACCCCATCCAGCTAACCGAGCCATACGTACCAACCGAATCAACCACAGTAACCACATATCCACCAGCTGTAACACTTGGGACTACGAAATTTAACTTTGTTGTGCTCACATAGGTTGTTGTACACGCCGTAGCTCCTACATATACAGTAGACGTACTCGCAAAATTATTCCCAAATACTGAAGAAGTGCTCAACGTATCAACAAGCGCTGGCGAAACATAAGAAATAGACATCGCCGCTGGCGGTGTTGGAGGAGACGCCGGAGATGGGGTTGGAACAAATGTCTTTTGAAGCGCTCCGAATCCGTTTTGCGTCATTATGATGATTCCGGTAACTGTGGCAGAACTTAAAACCACCAGTACTGGATATCCAATACCGTCGAAACCACTAATCGAAAGTATATTCGCTTCAACACCACCAACCAGAATGGAAAATCCAGCATCCCTAATCGGATTATACGAGTCTATTTCTAATGTATATTGGTCTCCGGAATGTCCAGCGACAGCTATAGTATCCAAGAAACTAGGCACATATGTATCAACAGTGAAACTAGTTAACGCTGTCTGTTGAAAGCTGACGCCAATATCATTCTGTACTATAACGAAATAACGATCAGCCAATGTGTATTCATAAACATGTATCTTGCAACGAATATAAGTATCGGTTACCGTGTCGATTCCAACCACATCAATTAGCGGTACTTCACCATTCTGATTAGATAAAACAACACGTACAGCACCAACAATTGTAGATGTTAGAGCGCGTCCACCAACAAATCCAGAACCGTAAATTTCAAGTACGTGAATAGCATCCATCTCGGTCGTACTTGGCGTATTTCCATTTCCATCCAAATAAATACTCGTAACATTTGGAATATCCAAACCGCCACACGTCGGCGATAAGACTTGTGGATTAACCGATATATGTATAGTCGCTGTTGTTGTTAAACCAGTTGAACTGGTGGCAGTTATCTTAAAATCTTGCGTTCTATCTGGGTATATGACAAAGCTAGCCAAGCCTAGAGGAAGATTTTGTCCACCAACAAAATCTCCTGTCACATTAACAGCGCCAGTTGTCTGCCACGAAACCGTAACAGGGTCTCCCACATTGACGCTTGCCGAAGATATGCTGGTTGATATAAATTTTGCCCCTGCATCAACATTCACAAATCCAGCAGCAACAAAACTAGAATAATTATTTTTTCCATTAAACCTATACATCGTATTGGTAGTTGGAAACGCCGTGTATTGAGCGTTATTCGCGTTGGATAGCAAAGTAGTTTGATTCTGCGTTGGTCTGGCACCGTTTACAGAAACGACAGAGTCGCTAAAAGCATACAACGTCACCTGTTCAACCGAATAAGCGTTGTACGCAACGTTTGAACTTTGCCCAAGTTGGACTATGGCTGGTTTACAAAGTATGGTGATCTCGTTGGATACAGCTGTTGAAACATTGACAGTAATGTCGCTAATTACAACCGCTCCACCATACCCAACGACATACAAACGATAACTGGTACTGCATGTTGGCATCACCAACATGGTGCCTGCATCAGCAACACTGGTCGATATCATGGTGGATAAATCTGTAATCGAAACGCTGAATGCATTAGAAGTATTCCAGCACAACCCTATTCCATCTGCATAACCGACAGTGATAGATGTGGAAGACTCGGCAGACATCGAAATGTCTGCATCATACGCAGTGAATTTATTAATCACCGGAGCGTCAACCGAAAGCAAATTGCCAGATGCTTTTAGTGTCAGTTGTGTACCGTGATTCGCTACGACAATATTGTATACGTGCGATGCTGACAATGTTTCCGGAGTTGTATAATCCCAATTCAATTGTAAATCTTCGTTAAGAACTGAAACTCCATCAATAGAAGCTGTTCTAACGTTATTCACATCTATGGTTAACACAGCTTTCGTTGTTTGAGATAGGTTTAAAGGAATGCTATCAATTGGTGCGATTGTCCCACCATTACTCGTGATTTGGAACGTGCGCCCATAATGATACCAGTAATCCCAATCGCCCTCTAATGGGTAGATTCCGGCAGCGTTGAAGGTTACAGGAACTTGTGAATTTCCTTGTTGACCTCCCTCACCTCCAGATTGCGCAGCTGGAAGTAATGGATAACCACCAATCACAGTCTTTGTTTGACCTGATGTGCCAGTTATTGAACCACGCCCTGCCCACGTGCAATTCCCACCTATTCCCCAAATAATGCTGTCTTTATAAAATGCACCTATATCATATGTTCCAGCAGCCGGGACGTACAAATAAGCCAATATACAGCAGTTAAAGTTGCTGTATCCTCCGCCACCAGTAAGCGACGGGTCGAATAGATTTTTCGTTCCTATTTGTATACCAGAGCTGTTCAATATAGTCCATTGTACCGGGCTTGATATAGAGCCGTATGGATTTTCGTCAAAGAGCAACGAATTTCCAACCGTCATTCCATCTGCATCAGACAACACACGAGTGATTCCATTTGCGTACAAGTCGGAAACATTCTGCCATATATATGCACTTACCGATCCACTATGTGGCGAATCACCCCAATAGTATGTAAGAACAGAACCAAACAGATATATTTTACTTAATACTGATGTAGAACTTAGCGGTAAGAAGGCGAAAGGCGGGGTGACACCAATATCGTAAACCGACAAACAAGGGTCTGTCCCATTTACCTGAATGATGGTACTAAGAATACCTTGCGTATAGACATTATCAAAGAAACTAACCCGTATCGTAGTAATTCCGAGAGTTATATAGGTTACAAGCCCATCATTCACTGTGATGGATGACGAGTAATTGCTATAGCTGCATACCGACGTTACATCAAGAGATGAACCATCCGAATATATAGCCATAACTGTAATCTGCTGTTGCAGTCCTAATTGACTGTAATCTATAACCATCGGATTAACTTGCAATTCTACAGGGTAAGGCAATTGTATTGATACGACGGCTATATCTGTATAACCTTTCCAACTTGCCAATACAGAGACCACTCCATTTTGAACTGGGTTAAGCACAAATCCAGCCAATGTAGCAAGACCTGTAGTAACCGGATTTCCCCTAAAATCTACAAATGAAAAAGTAAGGTCACTGTCTGTAGTAATATCTACAAAAATTTGGTCTCCGGTAGAATCATCCACAAGAGTTTGTAGAACGCTAAGTTTATACGGCTGTTTTAAGTTCATATAAACTGGGTCTGGCGATATCGCAATACGTTCGGTGTGATAGCTCTGTGCTTGCGTAAAGGTAATAGTGTCTGGTAAGGTATTGCCACATATATTATGTGCATACATCGTAATTGTCACCCCCTCAGCGGGTATGACAACTGAAACTGAGCCCTCACTTCCCCAAATTCCAGATAAGGCCGCCTCAACATCTGCATCACTCGACATAAACGAAACGTCAGAGGTATTCTGACAAGACCAGTGTAAATTGAAAGATTGTCCGTATAGAGCAGTTGTTCCATCGATGGTTGGGAATGTGTATCCGAATTGTGTAACTATCGGGATTATAGAGCTATCTTGTACTTGGAACATCTGTGTTGCTATTCCTTGTGACGTATCCGTATTTATGAGAACCAAATTATAAATACCTGCTACATCGACATCCATCAAAAACGAAATCGTATTCTCGTTGATAAAGGTTGTTGTCTTGGCTACCAATCCAGTGTTCATCACCATATACACTACAATGCCTGACCTGAAATTAGAACCGTTCAGAACAATGGTTGTAGGTGTAAATCCAGTTCCAGAGCAAACATAATTGGGTTGGCAATTTGCTACGAATGGCGGAAATCTATACGTCGATTCGTCATAAACCAGCACGAATGTTTCATTCATCGCTATCACGTCTTCCACACAATCCAACTTAACCAAACGAACAGGATATGAACCAAACGTAAATTGTGGAGCGATGAACGTAATACTCCCATTCACCCAATCAATATTGGTAACTGCCGCTTGCACCAGTTGCGTCAAGGTTGGATTACCAGGCGATACAGATTCAGCTGCTTGTCTAGTCGGCGTTCTCAACCACACTTCCATCTTCGAACTGAAACCAGTACCAGTTAAGGTTACAGGAACGGTCTCACTAATCGTAGGCCCAACTGCTTCAGGTATATTGGTAGGGCTAATATTATTTACAGCAAAATTTCCAGCGCCTTGTTGAACTGGTTGCACGTATACCGGAAGGATTATGGTACGTGTTCCAGCAGCATTAACAGCTGTAATAGCGTAATTAACAATGTATTGCACAATTTCAGTACTTCCAACCATATAAGAGTCGTAACTTGAAATGGTTGGGCTACCTGGCTTCGGAAGTATCACTGTCATCGTTTGAGAATAGGTTTCAATATCGGGGTTTATTGCTATAGCATTGTTATTAAAAAATAATTGGTGATTACCGTACTCTACGGCGTATTCAAAAAATAGCGATATACCATCTAACACTCCATTTTGGAATTCCAGCGTTGGTACGAAGGTCAACACACTTGTTCCATATCCTTCCCAAGAACCATATACAGGTGTGTCATCGTCTACTCTCGATACAATCGGAACTTCATTAGCGAATGCAGTTCCAACTGGGTCTGAAGATAATGGAGTTAAATTCAAAGAGCTTGATCCATATTCCCAAAGTACTGTTTGTTCTTCACTTACATGGTCGTTGAAATCAACTAGATAAGAAATCTGAGTTTGATCAGACTCGCACAATTCAACCACACTAGGAGTTGCAATAGCTGTAATTGTAGGAGCATCAGTCGTAATCGGAACTAAAACCACAGATACTACGATGGAAGCAGAAGCAATTTGTCCATTGTTTCCTGTTGCCTCGATTACATAACGAGTATTGACAGTTGGGTAATAGCTGATTGAACCACTGTATCCAACCGTTGTATCGTCTTCTAAAATAACGCCAGTATCGTTGTTATATCTGTATATCCCAACAGCATCAGAATTTGTAACCTCCCAGCATATGTTGACCATTCCACCTAGCACAACCTGTACTTTAGGTCTCGCATCGGGATAATCAGTAGTAGAAAGAGGGTCGGTTGGGTCTAGAGACCAGATGTAGGCAGTAGGATTAAGAATTCTCAATACAGTGGCTGGTGGAGGAGGTGAAGCCGGAACATTAATTGTTTGGTAGTATATGTTTCCAGCGGCATCTTGATAGGCTATTACGATGCTTCTAGTATCTGAGTAATCGGTTCCCCAATTTTCACCAAGATATGGAGCGTCTATGTTCCTAATAACAACAGGAACATTATGAATATTTTGTAGCATCAAAGCTAACGTGTTAACCGACAATCCTTGCATACTCGTTGGAGCGGTAACACTAATCGGTGTTGTAATAATCACAGATGTGGAACTCAAAACATCTATCTTACTGCCGGTTCCAGCCCAAGACGAAACAGGGCCAGTGATAGATGAAAGCGTCTTTTCCATCACATCATCACTCAGCGTTTCGCCAACGCGTGGATTTAAATAATCATCAGATACACGTTGATAAGATAGGAATACTGGATCGTTTTCGTATGTTGGCGGCGGTGCTGGATTAGTAGTTGATGTTAATATATTGATAAACTTTACGTTGTCCCCTGTTCCGCTACTATCACCTACCAATAAATTAGTGTTGAATCCTCCTGATAATCCATCTCCTAGTGAACCGTCCAATACTACGGTATCAACTTCTGTCGTGAATGTTGGAGGCGCTATAACCTGTCGCGTCTCTACAACTACCCCATCTCCAACACTTGGTATGTTTAGATTGTTCTGATACCAAGGCGTAGGAGCAACGTTGCTGGCAGCCCAATGATCTCCATAGAACTGTTCATCAGGTTGTGAAAAGAACTTAACACTAGCGCTAATTTCTTGGTCGATGATACCTTCAATCGAAGCCAAGGTATCGTTCACCATCAGTAACACTTCATTAGCAACTTGAGTAACGGTAAAGTATGGCGTAGTTCCAGCTGCACGATGACGTGCTACGATTTCCTCAAGATGTTGTGTAGTATATTGAAAATACGATGTATTGATGGGTACGTCGACAAAAACACCAAAATTAGTAAAGCTATACTGACCACCCAATCCATACTTTGCCGTGTCTGTCGGAGAACCCATCGTTGGGTTGTTCAAGAATCCATCGCCAACCATCAAATCGTCAGTATATTCGTTAGATGGAGTAACATTTATCAACGATGGCATACCGTCGCCAAGAAGTATGTTGGGGCTGTATTCAAGAATGGTAGTTTCGTATCCAATGCCACGAGAGAGTATATTCTCGATAGCTAAATTGTTGATGCGTGGTTTTACGGTTTCCCACAGCAGACGGTTGGAGTATTCATAATCTGGTTCAACAGTGTAGCCAATAATATTGTTATGTTGCGGGTCGCTCGTAGCATACATTGGTATCGACAATCTAGGGATGTCGAATATCGTTCCCCAATAATCTAAGAAACCGTTTTGAGCTGTGGCGAATCCTAGCTGCTGAATGGCGAGGTCTACATCATTTTTAGCTGTTTCTAATATATATGCTAACGGTCTAAAAATAGCCCACAGCGTAGATGTAAAAATCTGTACGTTGTACCAGTCGTCTTCACTTAAAGCAAATGTACCTTCCAATAGAGCAATTGCACCCAAACCACTGAAAGGAGTAGAAATATTTTGAACAGATATTCCAGACGTATTATTTAATTGATTGCACAGGTCTGCAATAGTTATGCTCTTAGCTGCATCATATGGATTATTAAAATTTATTGTGACAACGGGGATAGTTTCTCCAACCGTGGTGATAGTTAACACGCGGTTGGAGATTACTAAGTTTGAATTTCCGCTCGCCTTCAACTGAAAAGCAGGAACACTCTTAGGGTCTCGCGAGAAAACTCGGTTCAATCTATTTAAAAGATTACTAAATATCCCATTTGCCATTTTTTACTCTGTTGTGGCGACTTCCAATCCAAGTGGTGCCAAAGGCAAATTCCACTCCGTTGCTACGACGAGCTTCTCTTCAACAGTCAAGCTACAATCCGGTGCAATCAACTCTGAGAACTTAACTGCACGTTGCTGTTCGTATGCTCGAGTTTCCTGAACATCTGATTCCTTAACAAGACCGAGACGATATAGAGTTTTGGCGAGAACGAAGATGTCGTTATCGCGCGATTGAATCATCTGCATGATATCGTTCAAATCTTCAATCTTAGCATTAGAAAAAGGCTGAGAACGCCGAAGGTCTCGAGCTTTCGCGTTCCTTTGTTCATGCTGTTGTAATTTCTTTTGCTCTTTGAGGCGCGCTATGAACTCGTCTTGAGTAATAATTTTCTTTGGCTGTTCATAAGTCTCAATAGGCGCTGTATCATTTTGCTGAAGAGTATCTTCGATGGATGGTTCGTTTTCGTTTTCCGCTTCCAGAACTACATCGGCGGCTGCCGCAGCGACTGCTTCCTGTACTGTTTCTTGATCTACCACGTTTGGTTCCTCCATTGTGGGTTACGATATTGTTATTGTTCCGGCCTTTATAACTGTTTGAGAGTTACCTGGAATCACATCTCCTGAAGGCGTTGATAATACGCAATTATACATTCCGTTTTGTCCCATAACCAGCGAAATAAGTTCGTTATAAATTAACGAATCTCCCGGTTTAAGTGTTGACATATACTGCACAACACTTGCCGCTATCGCCGCTTCGGCATTGCTATCTAGAATATACCCGGATAACCATGTTGTTTGTAGAACAAAGTTCTGAGGTTGTTCTGTGGCTGCAATGGTTGTGGCTACTATACCAGCGGCTTTATACCCCGGCAATCTGTTCCCATCCGAGTCTGTATACCCATATATGATGTTTTGACAGTTTGCGACCAGGGCAGCAGAAGTAGAACCTAACCCGTTGTAAATGTATATATTTACGTGTCCGATTGGATTAGAACCGTCTAGTACGTATGGTTCTACAGCTGTACAACTTTTAACTTGTTCTATGATGTTGCCATTGGAGTCTGTCACTACAGCTAAAGAAGCGCCATATTCTATAGCCCCCAAAGTGCCTCTAGATAAACTTTGTAGATATGCCGCAAATCTTACTTTCTGACTAGCAGAACTTTCTTGATCAGCTCCATTCACAAACGGAAATTGGTTAGTAACGACATAGACCGCATCTGCAACCACCGGAAGATTGTCAACTGGCACAGTGATTGTATTAGCAACAGCGTTTCCAACGATTCCAGCTGTATTAGAGATAACCATAACCAATTGTGATGTTGCTCCAGCAGGCCATACCGTATCAGAAACTACACTATACGTAACACTAGCTATAGATGAAGCGGTTACAGTCGACCCTGTGGATGGAACCTGAAAGCGAGTTCCAGCTGGTATAACAATCGCCGATGTAGGAGCTATTGGGGTCGTTGTTCCTGCAACTACTAGTGATAATAGCAATTGACCTGATGAGGCGATTGGAGGTAACGGTGGAAAATCAAAGCTATTATAGATTGCTGTATCGATGCCCTCGAGAATACCACGGAGCATCATATGATAGAACTGTTCAAGTTCTTCAGCAAAAGCTTCCAACATGGTACGAGTCTTCGAACCAATATTAAAATCGGTGAGCGTAGATGTGGATTGAGCTACCGATTGTATCAGGCTGGCTGTAATATTGGCGAAATTACGGATGTAGAAAGCGATACGTCTACCTCCCAGCTATTTTTATACTGCTGGAATTACGAAATTGAAGTTCTGCGATATATTTAACAAATCTATATTAGCGCTAGCAGACACTCGCAATGTATCAGCATATAGATTAACATTAACATTAGTTACAGACGAAACTCTAGGGTCTTGTGATAGAGTTCTATTTATTTCATATGCAGCAAAAACCAAAAGAGAATCGTTATCTATCGAACCGACATAATCCAGCAGTCTATCTCCATATTCAGGATGATAGTGAAGCGAGCTAGTTTCTGTGGTCAATCTGTGTGCAAGCGCTTGATTAAGATTCATCATGCCTGAAAACGACAATAAATCTCCGTTCGTATCTGCCCATAGCTGACCATAAGCGTCTAATGCAATATCTTCCCCAAGAATGTCATAAAGACTATTCGCATTATAATTGTTGTTTTGGATATTCGATTGGCTCGAGCTGTTCGATGGTATGAGAATATAGCTACCTGGGCTGACGACTCTAGACGTAATATTTATCGCTGCAGATAACACGTTTACAACGAACCCAGATTCGTAAGTATTTTGAAGCGGCGATGATAAAACCACTATCGATTGAGTGTTGTCCCCAGTTACCGAGTCTACCGTCACCAAATCTGAAAGAACCTGTGATTGCCCATTCGTTAACGGACTTGTCAAATTGAAATATAGTGTAGACCCAATGGATAACAATTGGCTCAATCCATTGATATAGATTGTTGAAGTTCCAGCCTTAGCCTTTTGGGTCAGATAAACATTGAAATTTGTTTGTCCCATCAAAACGTTCTGGTCGCTGCTGATATATGGATATGTCAATTTGTTCATATCCGCTATGACTTCCCAATTTGAAGCATCTCCGGTCATTTGAGCTGCTATACCCTGCAAATTATCAAAAGGTTTAATTTGGTAAACTTGCATGTTGTTTATCGTCATCGAGTACGGGTCTGTGGTTGTAGCTGTGAATTGACTGGCGTTTGGAATCTGTATCGCATTAACCATACTTTGTATATCTGCCAAAGATATCAAGCCTTGTTGATCAATGGTAAATATCACAGAATTAGATGGACCGTTATTCGGATCGTCTATATATATTGTCGCTCCTCCTAACGAGAAAGTAGCGAAATAAGATGGTAAAACATAAGCATATAGGTAAGTATTGTCTACATAAACTGTGGCATGATTTCCGTTTCCGTCCAAAAGAACTTCACCGCCGAACACAATATCACTATCACCTGTAAAGTTGGTTCCTCGCACAGCGAACAAGAACTGTGAGCCTCCAGCAACCACGTAATCAGGTGTTATCGATGCTATGACGGGAACCATATTACCTACCTATAAGTTTCAAAATCATATCAACCGAATTCATATCTTTAGCTGCTGTCGTATTAGCAACGCTAATCTGGTTAACTGCGGTTTGTATGCCGCTTGTATTGGCTGCAGCTGTTACAGCTATAAATGTATTAGGCGTGTCTTCTGCTATTGAGTATATTGCTCCAACATATGGAGGAACAGGGCCAGAACTTACAAGATTTGTTGGTACAGTTATCCCCATCGGAGTAACCTGTGTAGCGAGTGTAGACGCATCTTTCATAAATTGTGTTGTGTCTTTCCACGCCAATTGAGCTGTGACACTCATCGTATTGAATGATGTTCCATTTTGAGCAATCATCATCGCTCCGCCAATAGAATTAAACGTTTCTTGAGCCATCATCGTTAAACCAGGCGTACTAGATGGATTGACAACCGATAACAAACCGCCTATACCACCACCCGCGTATGCTACTTGATTAAGGACTTCCATAGCAACCATCACATCTGAAGCAACAGCTGCAATAGTAGATAGAATGCTTCCCAATTTTGACCAGAACCCACTAGGAGACGATGAATTATTCTTATTGATCGTAACTGGAGGCCTCGAGTTGTTGGAGTTTACAACTTGAAAATCAGTGTTTTCTTGTGTAACTATAAACGACGCTTCATACATGTGAAGCAGCGGATTTGATTTGTTTCTGAGCAACTTGAACTGTTCTGGAACAACGTAATGAACCATTCTGTGTAATTTGTCGATGATATGTACTGTTAATTTTTGCTCCAACTGAGATTGAGGAAAGTTGGCAGAGTTTGTGTCTCTCAAAAGGAAGTAATTATCAAACAAATTTTTCAGAGCCATCACGTTCGCATATCCGTCTTGGGCTTGAGATGTGGACCCACTAAAATTGTGCGTTCTCCATCCAGTATTCCCACGTAACGTAAGCCTCACAATTGTTTTACCCCACACATCTACGAATGCACCGCTCATTGTTTGGGTGGCGTTTACACGATATGGAGTATCTAATACGAAATCATCAGGATTGATATTCATCGTCACAGTTGTTGGAACCGTGGTTCCACTCAAGCTATTCGACAACATCACGGTGAAATGATTGACGTGGCCTAACCACGATACAACATTGACAGGGGATGTACTATTCGTCCACCCATTTTCAGAAACGTTGGCATTGGCTAAAGCGGATGAATAAGGAGGCCCGAGAGTTGGAGTTGTTGCAGCTGATAACCCAGAATACGTTGAATCCGTGGTAAATGGCGCTGGTGTTGTGGTTACCGCTGCGGAGCTCAGCGGCGTTCCATACGTGGATGCCGTCAATGGTGTGCCACTACCAGCACCAGTAATAGACATATCTAACCAGCCTTCGTAATGCTCGTAGCATCCGTAGTAGTAATCTGTTGATCAGGTGTCGTTGTCGGACTACCTGTGCCAGTACAAGTGTGCTTATGGCTATTAAACTTATCAGCAACCTTTTTATACAGCAGAAGATTATCCAATTGTGAAGCGTTCGGTCCCAAAATTATGCTGTTTTGCTTTGCGGAATCGGTTTTAACCGTAATGGTCGTATTCGACTCAGCGGTTAATTGCCCTTTAACCGATTGCAGCGTGACATCACCAGCAACACTCTGCAGTATAACATTCCCTCCCGCAATAATCTTCACCTGATTATTAGCTGAACTCGCACTGCTGGTATCCATCGGAGTGTTGATTACAACGTTTCCTGTAGCTTTATCGATCTGTATCAGAACAGTTCCTTGTGCAGTGACAACCTCCAATTGGGCGTATAACTTACGGCTATTATTCAGGTTCCCATCAACACCCTTCTTCAGTTGGGTGTTCCACGCCATATTTGTCGGTTTTCCGTTCATGACGGATTTCCTATTACCCTTGCTCAAATCGACATGCACAGCGCCATCAACTGGTTGCGTCGGGGTCTCAGCTAATCTAAAGAAAGAACCATTAGGGTGTGCCCATTCATAATTTCCATCCACATCAGTAAAACTGTAAACATCGCTATTTGTTCTACTTATTGTAGCTCCAGCCAGTTTCTTAATTTGTGTTGTGGTTGGGGCTGGTAAACCGGGAGGAATATTCTGAGGGTCGAACAGCATTTGAGAGCGTTGTGGGAATAGGAACCCAAGACAAACCCACGAACTTTGTCCAAGATTGGCGTCTAATTTATCTATAACAGCGTATACATAATTAGAAGTTGGATCATCCAAATCTGGATTATTAGAAGATAAACTTTCATACTTATATACATTAGGAACCTGTTTAGTGGTTCCATCATAAGACAACACAGTTCCAGCCTTATTTCCAACAGTTTTAAGCACTGGAAGCGAAATCATTCCACCATTCGTAGATGCACCAAGAGTGGGTACATGGACACCATAGATGATTCCGCAACCCTGCTCAAGAAGCACATCTATAGTGTGAGCGCTGTAATCAACGTTAATAACTTTTCCTTGACGGGCCATATTTTAATATCCGTAATCAGCATAACGTGGATCGTCCTGCATTCTGTCTAAATGAGCTTCCCCACGAGTCAATGTTAGCATCGTCAACCACGATTCCATAGGAGTGAAATTCTGATGCACTTCTTCCACATAAAAAACGTGAACCATCGTGTCGAGTCGTTCATCCCAAAACGCTACAAACATTCCAGCTCGTATATCTTCTCGCCCACGAATAACCATCGAACCTTGTTCTAATTGCGAATTGTGTTCAAAGGCATTAAACAAAGTCATTGCCAGTTGCTGCCCAACCTTAAACATGTCGGAAGTAGTTATATTCGAACCAAAATCGCTTCTGTAAAAAGCATTAGTATCTTCCAAACTACCAATTGTTTTTGGGTCCACTGATAGCAACTTGCTAGTGATTAGCAATTTTCTAAAACCAAACAACTCCATCCTAGAATATTCAAGCTTTGTCGATTGAGGAAGAGTCACGCCAGTATCAGTAAACGAACTAGTATCAACCGTAAAATGTGGATTAAGGTTAGTAAGCTGCCCCATCGCTTGAGATTCGAATGATTCTCCAATCCCACTATTCGTAGCATTAACCATGATATAGTTCCACACTTCTTGGTCGCTGCGACCTAAGTTATAGTTTACTATTTCACTTTGATCTATGAATATTGGCAATCCCTTCGCACATGCATCTATACTCCGTGAACCCAGTGGGGTGTACGTAGGGCCAGTTCCACTAAAACTGGTGGTTCCTACCCATTCCCTGTCTCTATCTCGCCAAGGGGTTGGTCTGAACACTAAGTAAGTGCCATCTGGAGCATCATCTGTGAATATCTCGATAAACGGCTTTCCAGTGAATTCGTTAAACAAGTCCGACACAGACATTTCCGTCGAGGCTATTGATGGGTCAACTACTCTGAGGCTATAACTCGCTACGTCATCACCTATCCCTTGGGCAGCTCTATTTCCGTCTACACCATCCACATCAACATCTAATTCAAAAGGTGCTGCAATATTAACTGAGGATATTATGTCGTTGCTTTCGGAGCCGTTAGCTGAAGATGAATTACTCTGCGTCTGATTCCTGTTAGTGGTTGTTTTTAGAATGTTCTGAAAAGTTGGCGTGACAACTTCATTCCACACCATTGTTACTATCTTGGATGGGGTGCAATTACCCTGCAAAATATCGATTCCATATCCAAAAAACAACGGCGATGTAGTCCCAGAAGCAGCGAACACTTGACTCGGGTCTAAAGCATAAACATAATGTATTACAGCATTTTTAATAGCTTTTCCATAATTCTCTCCAGAAATAACAATCGATCTAACAGGCTTTCCGCTAGACATATCTAGCGATTTAGATATGGTGGTTACGAAACCCCTCATGATGGTTGTATAATCTTTCGATTCACGCTTCATCCTTATTTCACAATAAACCATCGGTTCTATCATATCGTATAGCGTTGCACCGTTAGTATCATCTCTTGGAACAAGGGTGATTCTAAAACTATTCGTCAAATCCTTACACGTAGCCTGCGTCTCTATTTTAGTCACGTAACCAAGCTGGTTGAATCCAGTGCTAAATGATTGTATTCCTGATGGAAGACCGAGAATTACATCGTATTTTGGATTGAACGTGTTGATATTGCTTGTGCTCATAATTACTTAGTTCCAGATGGTGACAAGGTCTTAACAGAGGTACTCGCCTTGTTATGATTCAATTTAGAGAAATTCATAGTTCCAACAGTCGTTTGCTTAGACTGTCCTCCATCAGGCATCGTCAAATTCAATACTGAAAAGTGACTAAACTCAAGAGATTCTCTATTATCTTTAGCTATTTGTCTTAAAGCATTATGTATTTCTGTCGCTGTCATTACAGGTTTTTTTTCTACAGGTTTTTTTTCTACAGAACTTTGAAATCCACCAACAGCGCCAGCTCTTGATACGGAATTTGCGAACACTGTAACTTGCTCACCTTCTCTTCCTTGATCTGATTCATGACGATGTCCCCAATTTGCATATACCTGCCCAAATTCAGCACCGGCTGTTAATGAGTCTAACCTTCCACCATGTGCGGAAACTATTTTACGCAATTCGTCTTCATCGTGGAACGCTCCACCGCTAGCTCTAAGCGCATACTCAACTTCAGACCTTAATTTTACATTATTTGGGTCTAACCCAACCCTTTTCAAAATACCTTCAGCTTGGTCTATGTAGTCTTTCTTATATAACTTCATCTGAAAATCTTTAGTATTTTGAAGAATACGCCTCAGCGTACTACCAGTTTTATTCCCTTGTTCACCCCAATGTTCTTCATTACCCCAATCAGACTCGACGGAAGCAATGTCTTTAACCAATAACTTGTTTTCGAGGGGATTTAATCCAAGTGTATTATCATTTGCAGCAACTCTAGCACTATTAAGAAAATGTGCCAAAGAACTATCTTGATAACCTTTACCACTCCAATTAGCGAATCCAGCATTAACTATAGTACGCCCTGTTTTTGGGTCGTTAAGTGGGTCGTTGTTGATATCAGTGAAGGATTTATCTAATGTCATCATATGCTCAGCAGCTGCAGCTTTGGCATACTCTTCAAAATTAGCTCGCTCTGTCTCAGAGCCGTGAGCTGCTCCATTACTAGCTAATACACTCTCGAAAGACTTAGCCCATGCAGTATTTCCTGATGAAATAAATTTATTATTCTTAAAATCGTTAGCAGTCTCTTGTCCAGCAACACCCCATTGTTTAGCATCGATAGATGCTTGAACTGCTTCTTGGACATCTTTCTTACTCCCACCAGAAAACCAACTAACAGCCGCAGCTGACATCCTTATAAGTGGATCAGTCATCGACTGTACATATTGGCTAATGTCAACCACAGCCTTTCTAGCCTCATCTTCGTTATTCGTGGATTTAATATTCTGTGTTGCACTAGCTACCGCTTGAACTATTTCTTCAGTCGTTTTTCCATCCTTTTTTGCGATGTCGTACACTGCTTGTATCGTTTTTGCGTCTCCCGTACTAAGTGTTTGAATAAGGTTTTCAATGGCTTTATTAGCTGAAGTTTCCTTATCTCCCTTCGTAACACGTAAATTATTCCCCAAATCCTCAACGAATCGAGTCAGACCAGGACTATTCATCAAGTTCATATCTTTCAAACCGTATATGTTCATAGCACTCTTCGGGTTGAGTGGGTCTAAGTCTCCATGTTTTTTCATCTCAATCATACTGAATGCTTGAGACATATTAATCCCAGTTTGATTACTTAACGTCTGCATCGCATAATCAACACTCCCGCCACTAGCACTTAAATATTTTGCAATTAGCTTATCCAGCATTTCAGCAGAGTGTTGTTGTCCGTCGGCAAACTTAGCCTCAAATCCTTGAGACCTAGTCAATTGAACATCACCTGTGTAATTTAATTTTCTAACACCATCAACGACACCACTGCCGCCACCATACTCTCGCATCATGTCTTGAACAACTGCCGAGCTGATCAAATAACCAAATGGAGATTTAGGATTAGATATACTTTGATCTATACTTCCAATTACCTGTGCAGCATATTTACCTTTTAATCCAGGGCCGCTAAAATCACTTCCAGATACACTCCCCATCATACCAGCGAGCTGCAAAGCATTTGGACCGTTAACACTCTGTGAACGTCCTATTCCAACCAGGTCTTGGATTCCTTTAAGCATCTCTTCTTCAAGGCCAGCCATTTTTCCAGTTCCGATGGCATCTGCTACTGATAAGGCAAACTTATTTTGTTCTTGACCACTAGAGCTTACAGCACCTTCACGAACCATCTGAGCGTTAAATTGGGATGTAGAGTTCAAATCCATCCCATACGCTCTGCCCATGATAGCCGAACTATTCAACACACTTCCAAAATCACCCCAAGCCCTCTTACCCATTCCTCGCATCGACTCGCCCATGCCGATACGTTCTTCCCTAGTTATTCCAAGACCATCCACAGCACTTGTCATTTCACTTCTAAAATCATTTGTGTTCTGACCTTGAGCAGCGGTCATCTTCCACAAATCACCTTCACGGACTTGCCATTCATACGTCTTTTTAAGTTGCTGACTGACATATTGAACAGCGGTAACTGCTCCCATCAACGCTAATCCAATCCCGGCAGTACTTGCAGCTGCGCCAAGACCGCCTGTGAGCGCTGCAGCAGATACTTCTTCCCCTGCTATAGCAGTACCTGCCTGAGTAGCTCTATACCCCTGAAATAATTTAACGGATTTATCAGCGCTCTCCATCATCATAGCTCTACCATAACGATGGGTTCCCGTCATAATACCACTACTAGCTAACGTTCTCGCAAACCCGTACTTCAAGACACGGAAAGACTCTCTCTCCTCATCTTTTCCCTGATCATCTATGTCTTTTTTTAAATTTTGCCTAGCCCATGAAGAATACTTAACTGATAATCTTGAAGTGTTCTCCACTATCCGTATTCTTTCCCGAGCTTGTTGAGCTTCTCTAATCGATGCATTACGAGATGCAACAGCATCATCCTTCATCGCCTTTTTTTTGGCTGCGAATGCGTCACCTTCAGCTGTTTTTAATGATTTTTGCTGTTTTATTTGTAAATTTAACGATTCTATCGTCTTGGTGTAGCCTATTTGAGATTCTTTAGCATATCTTATAGTTTGGCGAGCTTGTTCTTTCTGAACATCAGCTAGCCTAATAGCACCTTTTGAAAAATCTTTTAGGCGTTTATCAGCTGCTTTATAATCACCACCAGTAACGGCATCAGATGCATTCTGTAACATAGATTGAAGATATGCGTTGTTTGCACCAGCAGAAGAATCCTCATTTGGATTAGGTACTGCAGCAGCTTGCTTAGAGGCTTGCTGCTGCATGATATTGAAATTAGGATCGTTGAATGCTCCGCCGTTATTATTTGGCATCTTTTACCTCAACCCATTCATCAGATGGGTTTTTACTTTGCGAAGCTTCAAGTTGAGCTTGTTTTAGGTACTCTTCCATTTCCTTATCGGATGCACCCTCGAATTCATCGTCTTGCGTAATTCCACTCGCTCTACGAACCGCCTTCTCATACTCATCGTGGGTCAAGAATTCTAATTCCATCTTCCACGGTTCTATATCCAAATATCTGTCATCGTTCGGTGGAAGGTTGTATTTCTTGCGAAACCAGAAATCATAACCATCTAAAGCCTTACTTTTCGCCAACTTCCTCTTGTTTTCTTGAAACCACAGGGCGAAAGGAGTTCTCCCATTTCGTATACACGTCATACAAGTCGTATACAGGCTTCATATCGTACAAGTCCTCGAAATCTAATCCTTCTGGTTTCTCAGTCAACACCACTTCAAGTGTTGAAATAACCCACGCCATGTTTGAGAAACCAATCGGCAAATCAACACCTTCTGTTTTCTTAGCATTATTCACAGATATTGCAAGAACATCTCTATTATTGGGGCGCTTGAATACGAACCTTCCTACTAAATCCTTGAAGCCTTCGATTTCAGCGCAGTTAACTACTAGCGGTATACTCGGGTCTATCGGTTTCTTATGTTCCAACTTTTGATCTGCCATAGGTTCCTCCTTATGGTTTAACTAGGTCTTCGGGCTTAATACTTTGGTTTTTTGATATTTGGAATAATTTTCCATCGCGGAAACGGAATGTCACTTCTCCATAGAACTTCTCTGTTTCAGCAACTTCTAATAGTCTAGTATAAGCTGCTTTCTCTGTATCCTTCATATTTACTCCAGCAAAAAAGCTGAGGATATGGGAGGGAAGACACCCACAACCTCAGCTTTTGTTAAACTTTAAGACTGGGGTTCTTCCCTATCCCTTAGTTACCTTTAATTACAGCGTACCCGACACGTCCAGGGCATTGAAGTTCGCCGAGCTTACCAAAATTGCGTGTTTCTGGATTTCGATATCACCAGAGGCATACGAGCATCCGATAGCCTTTCTAAGCAGCGATCCGTCACCGTTATCATAAACTGCGATATCGAATACGAATCCTTGCATAACACCGTCGGCATCCTTTGGAACAACGACACCAGCTTTATACATGCTTCCGAGGTTAAGCACCATGAATCTTGCGGAAACTGTGTACTTCGCCATGGTCGGAACGTATTCCACCACACGAATGTTTCCAACTCCACTCGCCTCAGCAGGCGCGTAGTCTTCGTTAAATCGAACATCCTGTAGCAGGCCAATCTGTACACCGTCGAACATTACAACAGCCCGGTTACCACTACGAGTTTGAAGATTAATAGTAGCCATAAATCAAATCCTCCCTATTAGGAACCAGCCACCGTAGAACTAACCGACGCTGAACCAACATACGGCACGGTAGAGATATTTACTAGAACATAATTTGCTGGGATTGCAGGAGAAATCTGGAACGACACATTAATCGTATCTCCGCCGCCCGTTGATGCCGTAATATTTTGATAAGAAGGCGAATTAGCGTCACCAACAATCAAGTTATCGGTAGTTGCCTGCTTCAAAATCGTTTCAGCAACTGAAACAGCTAGTGCTAAAGTGATTGGTGAGACTACCTGCCCAACAACATCGTCGTCGAGAGCGTCTTGCACTCTACGAGACACAGTGTCGATAGCCATCTTAGTACTGATTTCAGTGTGTGCCCAGCTGGTTGTTTGTGTCCAAGTTGTGCGGCTCTGGCAGATTCTATACCCCTTGTTTTGTACGTACTGTAGCGGCGAAATTCCACCAAGCAATAACGTATTAAGGTCGGAAGGTGTATAAGTTGTCTCCAATGCAACAACATTTGAAGGGTACTTGTGTGTCAGCGGAACACCCGGAGCCACTGCAGCTAGCATTCCAGCGTATAGAGCAGCTGTGAAGCAAGATGAAGCAACTTGTAGATTCTGGTTAACATCGTAATACGAAATACCGGGAGATGCCAACAGAATTCTATCCGTATTTAATGCTGTAGCCCTAGCCACAATGGTTGCAACCGGGTTGGAACCGTTAGGCAGGTATTCGCCCAAAGCACCGCCGCAAATTCCAACACGAGGCATCCTTCCAGGTCCAGCCATATAGCTGCAATGTGTGCTTACGGCAGCGTGAATAGAGGCGTTAGTCGATGTCGGGATGATGATTTGACAATCAACATTCTGAAGTGAAGCTATGGAATTTGTCCAATCCGTTACAGTGCTTGTTCCTTCCGTGCCACCAACCAAAAACTGATTATTTGCGGAGAAATACGGAAGAACAGCTAGAGGATTAACAGCGCGTGCAGCACTAATAAACGGTGTGCTTGGAGCGTTCAACCAATCAATCAAGGCCTGAAGATTAGCATTGAATGACACCGCTGAAGCTTTGATATTCACAGCCGAAACGTTATCAAACTGTGAAGCAGTCGTGTAGGTTCCGTTGTTGTTCAAAACGGTTGCTTGGTATATTCCAGTTGCATTGAGATAATCGGCAAGATTCTGCACGGTTGTGTATGTAGCAAACAATAGATTCAACGATTCACCTACTGTTGCTGATGTGGTCACAAATGCAGTATCGTTAACAGTCGCTGTGCATGTTCCAGCAGTACCTACGTATTGCACCTGAAGCAACGGGCGAGCTAGGTTGTCTTGTGTGACCGTTCCACCAACTATATTTCCAACCGTTGTCAAACCAACCGTTGCTTTTATTCCTGATACAGAACCAGCTGCAAACTTAAAATATATTTGGCTCGTATACAAGCCGTAATCATCAGATGTGATGGTTATCAGTGTGTTTCCCGTACCAGTGGTTAGCGTTCCAGCTGAAGCAACAAGAGTTACACCTGTGCCAGTTGAAACCGTTGTGATGGCATTGCCGTCTACGCCAGCTGTACGAGCGGTTAGAGTAATCACAGCTGCAACAGCTGTAGCAGTAACACCAGTTAAGCTATTTCCAAGGGCAGCGTTCGTGTTTATCGCTAATGCCAGCGAAGTAGCAACACCACTAATGTTTGTATCACCAGCTTGAGTTGTGTAGCTGACGAGAACTCCGCCGATTGTTGCAGTCAACACGACGCCAGCGGCGAATGTTCCGCCGACAGTCAGTGTTCCAGTAGCCTTTGTTCCAGCAACATCAAGCACACGAGCACTTGATGAAGTTGCGGAGTTGGCACGGACTACGTAAATGTTTGTAGCACCACCAGTTTCAGCGGATGGAGAAAACGCCAGAAGCGTTGCATTCAGCAAATCGCCACTGCGAAGTAGGCTACGAGCGGTTGTCGGGTCTGACACTAACACAGGCCGTTGTGGAACGCCAGCAGTGCATGTGCCAACAATCGCCAAAACGTTCTGCGCGCCTGGATTTAGATTCAAAAGCTGTGAATCATCAACCGCCACGCTTGCTTGTGGTTGCACAATAAATTGACCATTAAATACAGTTGGCATATATCACCCTCTCACAACCTTCAGGTTAAACCGGAAGGTTTTTGAATTCTGCCAAGCGTAACTCAAATTCATTTTCAGTAGCTTGGGTAACGTGTTTAACATTTTCCATCCAATGTGCAAAGCCGCCAAGTATCTCGACTCTCTTAGATTTATAAAGTGGATGCTGATTGAGAAATTCAATCAAACTTATCCGGGGTGCTTTGATTTTTTCGTTTGCCATTCCCCTATTCCTCTTTCGCTACTTAAACATTTGTTTGAACCGAAGTCCCGTAAACTTGGGGTACTACGATTGGAGTAGATGTAGCAGCAACAACAACATCATTTCTCTTGATACAATAATCCAAACAGCCATTTGTGTTTATATTCAAATACCTAATATAAACCATACTCGGCGCAAAACTTTTAGAGTCTAATTGCATTGGCATTCCAGATGTATTTGCAATGCTGACAGCCTGAAAAGAGTCTCTCAGTAATAGTACACAGTATTTTACGAAAGAATACAAGTAAAGAGTTGTAGCTGGATTGGTGCTGAACACTCCAATCGAAAAAGATTTGGCGTAAACTGAGCCAGATTGAATTTCTAGTTTCCCGGTGTCAGTATTTATATCACTATTAATGAACTCACCTACCACCGGGTCTTCTTGCTCGTTACCAACTTCGACATCGATGCAAGGAATACTTGCATTCCCTACAGGAAATTGGAGAACAAACCTTAAATCGTCATCTGTATTACCTGTAGCCATTGCAGTAAAAATATCAGCTATCGAAGCTTGATTTCCATTCCATTGTCCGGTAGTAGGCAAAGCACCAAAAATATCAGGGATCATATCGGTGTCGCTGCCAATAGCAGCTATCATCGTTGTCCATTGAGCCTTAATTGCGGATAGTAGTTCCAACTCAAAGATTTTTATCACAGCGATGCTCCAGCATTTGCCCCATTTCCACCCAAGAATTCCAACTTAATCATGAATCTGACTGGCATCATTTGGAACTCGTCGGTCGGGTTATTGAATTTTACGAACGTGTCTCGTATGTAGTTAGGCGTATCCATCACTATCCAAGTAGGGCGGGTCATATAACGGAATGAAACAGCTTGCCCTTCTGTCGAAACAGTTTCGGTTACCCATGTGATTTTACCATCTGTACCCAAGGTATAATCCGTTCCTTGTACAAGCGGCGTAACCGTGTTCTTTGCAGTAGATGTAACAGCGTACAGCACATTTCCAACTGGAGTGTAAGACAACCAATCACCACTATTAACGTTGTTGGTGTGTAACACCATGTCATTAAAAATAACTTGGCTATCTATATTTGTAATCCTGTCGAACAAAGACATGAAATTCACATGCTCAACAGTAAGATATGCTTCACCGAGATTCAAAATACCAAGGTTGTGCTGAGCGTCTGGTTGTTTCTGTTCCCTATTAATCAAACCCCTTATGGTAGATGAAGTGTAGTAGTATCTACCAGTTCCGTCGCACACATTGCAATCAGCTACAGCCTGCCTCGTAGTCGGGTCTACACAAGGGCAAGGGATTTGCTTTTCCCAAAGAAGATTCAGTCCTTTGGTGTTTATCAAATCTATGAATTGTTGAGGATCAAAATCTACTCGCTGTAGCACGTTAAATCACCGTGAACGGAATACCTCTGTACTCAGCCATCAAGGTATTAACCAATTCCTGAATCTGTTCGTTATATGAGTTTATTCTTCCACTATAAGGACCATATTTACCACCCATGACACTCATGGTCTGCGACAAACCGTCTTCACCAATACTTTGGCTCTGTATTCCGGGATTCAATACAGTGGAATTATTCATTACATGAATTGCAGCTTTCATACCAATAATGGCATTAACAATGTCTGGAACCTTGCCGGTGTCGAATCCAGCGGTATACGATACGTGGAACAACGATGGCAAACTATTCAAACGTCCCATTAATGGTAGCCAGTTTCCACCTTGACCGATGAGCACTTGAGATAGTGTTCCAGCAGTTGGTATTAGCTGAATCTGACCAGCTTTCTTTCTCAATTTAACCCACGGCTGAGGAAATATCATTATTGATTGGCCTGTTGGGTAGATAGCTTGTACTGATTGAACGGATAGTACGGGGTAATGATATAAGGCAATATAGCAATAATCTTGATATTGCTCTACATAGTAATCATGCTGTTCGTCTTCAATAATCTCAGGTGCTATAAACACCTTATGAGTCATACTGAACCAAGCGACGGCATTAATTATAGCGGTATCGAACAGGGAATCAGGGAGAGCGACACCGTTTTGGTCGGTGAGCTTAACACCGCTCAAATAATTCGCTATTAAGTCTGCTTCAACTATTAAGTTTGCCATGTTTTAATCATACAACTCACATCGCTATGTTGTATAGCGAAGTGAGTTGTGAATTACTTCTTTGTCGTTACGGGAGTTGCCTTAACTGTGCTCTGTTGACCAGCTATGATAGACGTATTCAGTGCGGTATGTGTATGAGCATTGAATTGGGATGTTAGGAGAGCGATATCAGTCGTCAACTGATTCACTTGTTTAATCAGCTCTGCCACCACTCCAGACCCACCCGAGTCGTCTAAAACTAATGCCATAATAATCCTCCAATATAGACCTTGTGCGTATTAAGAACCATCGTGTTTAATACTTCGTATTAATGGTCTGCGCTGCGGGTGTAGTTTGGAAACCTGCGATTACAGCTGTACCGTTCGCTGTGTGTGTATGGGTATTGTGTGCGATTGCTAGTGCATTAATGTCTGCCTGCAACTGATTCACCTGTATTAAGAGCTGTGTAAGAATGGCGATTCCGCCATCATTATTTACTGTTACTGTCATGATAATCCTCCAATCTTACTTTTATGTTGTCGTAGCGTCTGCAGCGGAAACTTTTTCAAGCTCAATAGCTGCTTGAACCTCGTCGTCAACTGCTTTGGCAGCTTCTGCGGCTTTCGTAGCTTCTACGGCTTTTGCGGCTTCAACGGCTTTTGCGGCTTTAGCAACCTCTGCTGCTTTTGCGGAAGCTACAACTGCTGTAACTACAACTGGCGCTACAACTGACGCTTCTGGAACTAAAAAGAATACACCTGGAAATGAGCTTAAGAACAAATCGGCTACTTCCTGATCTACAGTTGCTATTCCTGATGCATCAGTTGTTACATTACCAGAAGATGTAATAAGGGTTTCGTTACGTTTTGTATAGCATTGAATCTTTGGCATATTGGCTCCAAATCCTAAGCTGCTTGCGCTTCAACACAGTTATCTTGCTGAAACTCCACAAACTTATTATATTTTCTTTTTATATGGATGTCATCATCTTCTTTGTACTTTCGCCATTTCTTGTACTTTCTTTCCATAGGAACAACCTTGCTGCTATATAGCCAATCGCCCAACGTTTCAAATTGCTTACGACCACCAACACTCCACTTCCAACATTGCTTGCCTTTAACATTCTCTAAACTTCCACCAACATTAAGCGTACTACTAACAACATCTTTCAACCATTTACAGGTTTCTTCTGTGTTTGTGATAGAAAATGTGAATGCACGAACTTTATTGTTGTTGATACTCCCCACGAATAAATTCGGGGGATTCTAGCGTTCTTTCGAACGCCTTAACTGTTTCAACCAGCGTAGCTGAATTTCTCTAGACTTACACACTGTCCGCAGTCGTTTAACGACTCCATGTATCCCAAGGCGTCGAGTATCCTGATTCCTTCCGCTTTCAGATTTAGAGATGCGTTTCCATCCCGGCTGTGATGACTTCCACAAGAAGGACAGTTCCACTCTCTATCTGAAAGAGTTAGGTTATTGTTTTTGTATCCGCATTCGCTGCACAGTTTCGTGCTTGGAAAGAACCTATCAACCTGGACTGCGTGCCTGTTATTCCAAAGTGATTTATACTTCCATTGTCGAACTGTTTCTCCGAATGCGGCATCGAGCATCGACTTAGCCAGCTTGGTTTTCGCAAGACCTTTGATGCTTAAATCTTCAAGACACAGCGCTGGATACTTTTCAACCAGACCATGCGTTAGTTGATGAGCAAAATTACTCCGTAGATTTGAAATCCGTTCATAGACCTTTGCAACAGCGGCAACTGCTTTGGCACGGTTACGACTACCTTTAACGCGACGGCACACCTTTTGTTGAGCTTTCTTTAGCTTTTGAGCATGACGACGGTAGAACTTTGGAACTGAGACCTCGTCCCCGTCAGACAGCGTTAGATATGTATTCAATCCAAGATCGCCACCTTGCACCTGCTCAGGTTTTACCTTTGGCAAACATTCTGTTAATTCAAACTCAGAAACTAATATAACAAACCAACGACCCGTTGCTGTGCGCTTAAATGTCGCTGATTTTGTTTCACCGTCAATGATTCGTGATTGACGTATCTTTATCCAGCCGATCTTAGGAACATACACTTTACCATCTTTTACCACTACTCTCTGTGGTATACGGAAGGTTTGTTTTGTACTCTTCTTGGTTTTGAATACAGGAAATCCGGCATTCATCTTTGGGTTGAAATGGTTATCGTATGCACGCTTCAAATTCTTTAGAACCTGCTGCAACGACTGTGAATCAAAATCGTACATCCACGGCCTAGACTCTTTGAATTTAGTGAGTTCCACGGATAATCGTGACTGAGATATGCTTTTCTTGTTTTCTTTGTAGAATGTCCGGCAGCAATCCAAAGCAAGGTTCCACACAAGCCTAGATGCCCCCGCTTGGCACAAAAGTTTCTGTGCTTCGTCAGACGTTGGCTCCATGCGGAATTTGAACACCTTGCGTTGTTTAGACATTTTTCTGATTTTCAACGTACTGTTTTATTACTTCCAGTGGAGACCCGCCAACTGTTGAAACAAAATAGCTATTTGTCCACAACGTCGGCAACTTTGATTTCAGCGTTCTAAACTCATTTCTCAGCGTGTGAGATGAAACACCCTTCATGTTCTTGACAAGGCGGTGAATGCCAAACTGAGGATCAATTTCCACGAGTACGTGAACATGGTCTGGCATGATTTCTAGCGCAATTACTTCTGCCTTATACTTCTCTGCCACTTGCCTAATGACAGATTCGCACCGTGCTGCAATATCACCAATCAAAACACTGCGCCTATACTTCGGCGTCCATACCACATGGTACTTGCTCGAATACACCACATTTAAGTTCGATTTGTAGCCTTCTAGTGCCATAACAAAACTATACAGTACATCGGTATATATGGTAAAGAACTATTTTTCTACGCAAAACACGCCTTATATCCCCATGCCTAAAGGCAGGGGCTTTACGGCGCTTTCTCGGTAACCCTTGATAACGAGCCAATGTCCCAACGGCATTTTCTGTTCTACCAAGCATTTTGGCAAGTTCTTTTGTAGACATCGAGGAATAATTGTCAGAAAGCAATTTCCGTTCTTCTTCAGTATATGCGTCATGATTTCTGCTATATCCCAAACGTTGAATCTTCAATTTTACAGATGCTTCCGTTCTGTCAAGATAACTCGCTATTTCCATCAACGATTTATCTTTGTAGTTGGCGGATATATATTCGATTTCTTGCGTGTTCCAGCTCTTCTTTATCATGATTTTAGTATGACAGAAAACAGAATTTTGCGTACCACCCAAATAAAATAACAGCGCAAAAAGAAAACGGGCGCTGTAAAAGCGCCCGTTGTTAAGTTGTTTATTATCAATGTTTTACGAAATATCGCCAACATTGATGATACGAACCCATTTCCGAGGAGCATACATTACCAAAGTTCCATACAGCAATATCATCCAACGAATAGCCGGGCCGATAACAGCGAGGTCCATCTTCATAAGCGGTGCAAGCTGCTTGAAAGCGAGGACTTCGTTATCCATTTGACCAAGGTAGCAAGTGCTAACCACAGTCATATAGAGGCCTGTATCGGTGTATGTCGTTGTTGCGGAGGCAGTAACAGAAGCAGCTGCAACCGAGAACAGGTAGTAGAACGAACCTGTAGACGACACATCACAAGCATAAACGTTGAAGTAATCGGGCACCAAACCGCTCATCGAAGCAGGGTTGGTAATGGTCAACAGTGAAGAGTTTCCAGCGGAAACGTCACCAGATGAAACCACCAAACCAGATGAAGCAGCAGTAGCTGCAGACTCACCAAAGCGGTTAACAGCGGTCGCCTTGTAGTAACGAGTCCCAGGATTCTTCCATGCGCCAATCTGTGCAGAGTTGTAAGCGGTGGAAGCAGGAGAGATAGAAGCAGGTGTTTGAGGAGCGTTAGCCGAAGTTGCTGCACTCGGTGCCAAACCAGTAGCCTTACGGTTCTTGGTAAGGAATACATCAGACAGAATGTCGATGTTACCGAACTGTGAAGCGAACGTGTTGATCACGCTACCAGCAGCATATCCACCGGACGCTGTTGGGAGCAATGCACGCTCTTTCGGGAAGAAGGTCTTGGAGAAGTCGCTAGCCACCTTGTAGGGGGTGTAGAGACATGATGCACGACCAAACTGCTCGGCAATCAGCTCGCAAGCGTCTTCCAGAATACCTTCAGTTAACGACCCACCCTTGGCGTCGATAATCATCGTAGGATCGATCTGTGCTTCCAGACCAGCCCACTCGATGCCTTCCTTTCCGCCCGACACATTGCTGTATCCAGCAGTCAGAGTGTTGTTGCCCCAGAACAGCGAACGCTCAATTTGCTGTAGAAGCCAAAGAATGCCGTTCTTGTTCTCCAGTGCAACCACATCACCGTGAGCGCTGCGAACCATCGTCATAACATGGGAAACCACACGTGTGGTGCCCAAGAACTTGACAAGTGCAACCTTACGGCTGTAGTTGCTATCCTGTGTTTCAGGCATCACTGCCTCAGGAATGAAGGCGTTGCTGTTATCGCCATAGGCGGTAAGCTGGTTATATTCCTCAACGGTGTTGAATGCTGGCATCTTGGGGAGATTCTTCCACAGACGAATATTCTGTTCTGTGAACGATAGAACCTTTAATGAGCTTTCGAGCGATTCCACACGGAACGCTCCACCGCCTGCTTGGTCGGTAACCCCGTAGTTGTACCCAGCTGACAAAGCCTTCTGCAAGTCGGGAACATCTCTTGATTCACCGTAACCGTTAATACCACGAAAGTCTAAAGCCATGTTATCCTCCAAAAAATCAGCAGTGATTAAGCTACTGGCAATCCAACCAACTCACGAAGCTCGGGGCGAACAAAACCGGAAGCATCAGCTGAAAGTACATCAGCCACTGTTACGCTCTTGTTACCACTTTCCATGAGAGTTGTAAGCTTTGCAGCAATATCGCTCTTCTTAAGTTCTGTTCCCTCTTTACCACCGAAGCTCTTCTCAACAACGCTGACATCGGATTTACGCTGCCCAGCAGGTGTCGTACCGAAAGATTCAACCTTTTCAGTCAAGCCCTTTAGCAAAATACCAACTTGCTGCATAGCCTTTGCAAGCGCCACATTGAATTCGCCTTGACCAGCCTGACGTGCCAACGACTTCTCAACACGAGCTGACAAACCATCTGTTGATTCCGAAACTGCATACACAAAATCACGAAGATAGTCGGAAATGTCGATGGCCTTCGAAACAGCTTCTGAATTCTCGGCTAGCGTATCGGCAAATGATTTCTTTGTCTTCTTTTTCTTGCTAGCTGATTTGAACTCAGGCTCTCGGGCCTCTTCCTCTTCCTCTTCCTCTTCTGGACGTGACCTCCGACGAGGAGCAAACTCCTGCTCTTCCTCTTCTTCCTGTTCTGGAAGGGGGAATCCCTTCTTGGCAACTTCCTCAACGCCCTTCTTGGTCTTGGGCTGCTCTTCTGTTTCGCCCTCGCCATGTTGGCCGTATTTCTTCTGCAGTTCCTTGGCGTCTTCAGCAACTTCTTTAGCCGTACGCTTGTCGGTATCGTTTTCCTTTGCAGGAGCTGGACGAACACCCTTAGAAACATTCTCGAGAACAGCTAAGCTCTTATCGAGACTCTCGAAGCTAAGACCAGCAGCCGACTTTGATGTGCAAGCTGAGCAAGCAGCGCCATTTGTTTGAGTACCGCATTCGCCACAAAATTTCATATTAGTTCTCCCACAGCTAAGGCTGTATTAGATTTTTTTTACTACGCTTTACTTCTTAACCTTTTGAGCTAAACCTGATATATCTCCGTCATTCTTCACCATCAATAAGAGTATCCGGTCGGCTTGAGCCTCAGGGATACCACGATTAACGAGAAAGTCTAGTGCATCACGAAGCGTAACGTATGTTTGACCACCGTTAGCACGTGCTGTATCAAACTCAACCTTAGTAGTCTTCAGGTCGGGAGCAATCACCTTCCCATAAGACAAATCTTTTTGCTGACCTTCTAATGATTCCACCCTTAATGCTGAACCACCTGTTTGGTCAGTTACACCGAAAGCATATCCAGTAACCAAAGCCTTTTCGATACAGCTATCATCACAATATGAATGGCCGTCTTCTACCATATACATATTTCCTTTGATGATGATTTCCTTACACACATCACAAGCTTCAGTACTATCAGCAGCACATATGAGCGCTTTCTTAATCAGCTTGTTTTTATCCAAAAACTTGTGATTGATACCGAATCCATCAAGATACTTCTTACATTTGTCTTTACCCTTTGCACCAGTCTTTGGATCATCAGCAAATATTCTTGAACCAATCGTTTCCAACGTCCCCTTAGCATTAGGAAGTGCATGAAGAACAGCAAATGCGCCTGTGTCTCCATCGCCAGAAACAGATACTTGATGCTTCTTATCCTTGTCTTCGTAGGTAACACTATGAAGTGGCATCTTCTTATCCCCAAGCTTTATTTCTCCACCGTGAGAATGAATTGTTGTCCACTTCGTACTTTTTTCAAACCATCCATTATCAATCGATGAAATAGACTTTGTTATGGGAGAAATTGGCATTTTTGGAGCTTTCAAAGAACTGTCTAGTGCTCCGACATGTGTTCCAGTCGTAACATCACCACTAGGATGAATATGAGTAAATCCAGTATGTGATATGTGTAACATGCCTTTCTCTGGAGATGCAAAACTGGTCACAGTTTTGTGAGTATTCATCCCTAAAGGTTTCATTCCATGTCCGTTCTTTATACCATTATGGATACCAGAATCTATTCCTTGGTTTACATGGCTGTAATTTTGTTTATTTTCACCATAATGACCAATCTTGAAATCGTTGACTCTGGGATCGTATGAAGATATCTTCGGTTCAATCTCAATACCCTTTTCTAAATCCGTATCAATCGATTTCTTAGCAGTAGTTGGTCTATGTACACCATTCACTATTGGTCCAATTTCTTTGTGGTTCTTGTCGGAGTCTGCCTCGGCGTGTGAGTGCATTGTCTTATTCTCTTCATGCCCTTGCTCATCGCCTTTCAGCGCTTTACCTTCTTCTATATCCGGAACGATTGCTTGGTCTTCTTTAGGAAGTTTGAATGTGCTTTTTTTACCTTTAATCACAACATCGCCGTTTTGATTAACTTCGATTGTGAATAGTGGTTCTGATTCGACGCCTTTCTTAGCCAGCGGAACATCATCTAATTGCTTTTCCATATCCTGCTTCGGCTTCTTATCACTCAACGCTCTCTTGGTTTCGTCTAATGCATCCTTCTCTTCCACATCGATTTGATTAACCACAGGAGACTTTGTCGCCTCTTCTGTTCTTTCTAAAACATTGTCGGCTTTCTTCTCTTCACCTTCCGGCTTAGTATCTGTATCTGGTTTCTGCGTAGTCTTGGTTTGAGTTACGTCAGCAGCAACTCCTTTGTTAATAGCTTCTTCGTTTTCGCCAAACACAAGAACCTCATCATACTTCTGTGAAGCAAACGATTTTGCAATATCCAAGAACGTGTTCGGATTGATGGGTGATGCTGTGATGGCGATATCTTTAATCCAAGCCTTGGTGATGATTGTGTGGTCGCTGGCATCACGAGATAACACCTTACCCTCTACAGAGAATCCCAATTTACGGGCATCTCCAGCTTTCTTTAATCCCTCAGCCAAATCCCAAATTCCATTCGCTCTCGGTGTATCAAGCAGGAATCCCTTCGTCCACAACCCTTTAGATGTGATACGTGCTTCTGTTGGGATACCGACTTTACCTGACGTTTCTTTTGCATGATCATCATTGAAGTATCCGCGCTTCAAGAAATAGCTTAATTCCAAACCATCCTGTTTAATCTTCTCGCCTTGTAAGTCTTTGTGGTCTGTACTAGCAATACCTTCGATCCAGCGCTTGCCATCTTCGCCTTTAGCTAGATTAGCTTCGTACCAGAATTCGAATGTACCGTCTTGTTTGATCGCGTTCGCCATTATATCCTCACAAACAAAAAAGGGAGAAAACATATACGGGCAGTTGTGCCGTACGTTTTCTCCCTATAGCCACAAACTTAAGCAGCAGAGTCTCAATTGTCTTGAATTAAGAATATCAATCGAATGCGTCTAGCTGCAAGCTGCAAAAAATGATGATTTTGGTATTCTGGCGCTATTTTACGCTACTAAAGTGTATCGTTATTGCTATTTATCGCACTGTGTTGCATGTTTAATGTTTTTTATTAGACATTTCTACAATGAATCTTGGGCGTTCTGTAGATGATTTACGAACTTCGTTGCCAAGTTCGATGACAAATCCAGCACCTTTAGCACGAAATTCAAGAGGTAGACTGTTGAATCCTCGACACATATTACACTGAACGATAGCCGTATCACTACCTTCCCATCGAATACTCTTACTGCGCAGTTTCACCGTCTGACCATAAGATTTTAATAACGGAGCACCACAAGTACAGTTGATTACCATAATTTCCTATAATGCATCCTCGAAGTGATTAGCTAATCGTTCTAGCTTGTGCTTCAAAGCAGAGCTCAATGGTCTCTTCGAAAGCTCGTCAACTGTCTTAAACATCCCAGACGTCTTTCGTTCTGCCGTTCCACTCAAACGAGTGGGTTTTACATCCGGCGATGTAAACACTGATTCCAATCCTTCATCCATATAACCAAGTTCTTTGATAATCACCTTGCATGTGAACAAAACCTGTCTAAGTCTGGCAATCTCACCATCTTCAAAAGAATTAATAGTATCGACTATCTTAATTATCACTGGAAGAATGAAGTTAAATGGTTCTTCGTTGGTTCCGTGATTAACGTATAACGGTGTTATTTTTTGTTTCTTCGACGTCTTATATTCCTTCGGTAGTCTACGTCTAGCTGTAGGTGTTTTAACACGCACATCAGTACTCCTTCCGGGAGAAACACGTTTATGACGCTGTTTTTCATTGGAGTATGGATTAATCCAAACTAGCTTACCACCCCTATGTTCGAAATATCCCTTCACGTTCCCCTTTTCGAACGTAATGATGGGGATAATGTCTTTATTCTGTTCCATCGACACTGACTCTCAAGCTATCTAAAAAGCTCTTATCGTCTGATGTTAGCAGCTCTTTAAACTCTTTCTGTTTTCTCGACGTCTTAATAACGTGAGAAAATTTAGGTCTCTTGTTGGTGTATCGTCTGTTAGACGTTGCAACGTTTTCAACTTTCAAATCTTGTGGGTCGAACATCAAATTAAATTCTACGTTGTTGCATGTGATAGCTATGCAATTTGTTTCTTCTGGTAAACCATCTGGAAAGACAGCCTTAATGAACGAAGTTACATTCTTTTTATATTGTTGGCTTTCCATATTTTAGCTCCGTAAACACACTAAAAGCAGCGATGATTAGTCGCTGCTTTTAGTTTTGGATTAGTAAATTCCAAGTGGTTGTCCAGTTCCGCCAAGTGGGTTATTCCAGCACTGAATTTCATCTTGGTCGGTGATGCCAAAATTGCTTAGTGGTGCAGCATAATCGTTTCTTACACCGCCAGTCAGAGTTCCACCAGAAGCTGTTACTGTAACGCCGGTTCCAGTAGCAGTCAATGTCAGGTTGAATCCACCTGTTGACGTAAGAGTGATTACAGCGGAAGCGGCAACAGCCTTAACACCAACATTGGCAGTATTAATTGCAGCGGCTAACGATGCTGCAATACCGTTCAAGTTTGTATCACCAGCTTGAGTTGTGTAGCTGACGAGAACTCCGCCGATTGTTGCAGTCAACACGACGCCAGCGGCGAATGTTCCGCCGACAGTCAGTGTTCCAGTAGCATTAGTAGCACCAGAGAAAGTTACAATCGAGTTAGTTACAGAAGTGATAAGGAACGTTGCACCTGTTCCGTGTCCACCAGTTGCAGGTACACCAGTAATACCCGGAAGTTGGGTAACTCCGTTAACGATGGATTGTCCAGTATATCCACCAGCATCAGTCGTCTTGTAGTTTGTACCGTTAGTGGTCTGTGTGAATGTTGCAATTGTGCCAGCCACACCATTAACAGTGGCGATAGAAGCCACAGTGACGGTTGCATTGTCGGTATTTGTATAGGCTGCACCGTCGTAGTTCTTATCAAGTGCCGTTGGAGACTGATTCAGCGTCAGAACATCACCTATCTGATATCCACTTCCAGCGAAACCGAGAGCGACACCACCAGCAGATATCGGGCCGGTAGGACTGACCACGGTTAGATTGGAAATTGCTGATTCAACTGGAAGAACTGGGTTGGGCTGAGCACCAACTTTATTAGTAAGTCCAAATCCTTGAAACAGTCTTGCACCAGTCTTGTCAAATGCCTCACGAGCGAAATCCGTAAGCGTAGCGGTATCAGAGATGATAATCGACTGTCTCTTGATACCCGGAATTGTTAAATAAAGCTGCATATTGAAATCCTCCAAATCTTGTGAGGGTGCATCTCAAAGGACGGTCGTGTATTACACGAACAATACCCCTCACTCGCATTATCACTTGTGATAGGTAGAAAGGCAACTAAATTGACTCGTCAGATGCTTCTAGAGCCTCTTTACCTGTTTTATGTTCATCATTAACATGTAGTTCAGCCCATGTTGGTTGTGGTGTCAAACTGTCTTTAATTTCCTTATAAAGTTGCTCATCTAGGCTATGAAAGGTAAACATATTTCTTGCTTCATCAGATTGAATAGGGCGAACTACATATATTGTTCCAGAATCAGACCGCAAAATTACACGTTTCTTGGCTTTTTCGATCATGAAATCATATAGGGTGAATGATCTGATTGGCTCATACGGGAGTTCTGAAGACGGCTTTAGAAGAACGTAATGCACATCTGACAGTTCCGGAACAACCACCATTACAGCGATTGCTCCGACTTCTTCTTGCGCATTGAAGAGTAGCTCAGCGCCAACTTCTGATTCAATCAATTGATCTAATGCTGTCTGCAATTTTTCTAAATTCATCTACATAACCAGCCTTACACGCCTAAAAAGGTAGTGTGATTAAGCATGTGGGGTTTGTGTTTCTTTATTACTGCCTTAAGCTTCTTCTTGAAGGTTGATGTTCCCTTTGGTCCCAACAGCCATTTGTAAAGACTAATACGGTTTTTAAAGTTCAACTCATGAACATGTGAACCATTCTTAACATAATCCATAGCACCTATACGGTTCTCAGTTTTAGTGTATCCGCTATATCCACTGCCTGCTTCAAACGTCGCACCGTAATTGTCATTGGAATAGGCTAGGGTGTCGGTACGAGCTAGCAGCTCGGGGCGGAATATAAACCCATTAGAACCTTTGCTGCTATCGTTTTCTAATTCTTGTCCTTTTGGAACACATTTACTACCGTTCTGCAGATTATTAAATACGTATGCTGCACCACCGCTAGATTGATCTGTGGTGGAACTCATACCATCAACCTTGAATCCCATCTGGTGCCTAGCCTCAGTGGATAGCATACCCAAATTAACCATGTTTGTTACAGCATCAATATCAGAATCATTACTACCAGTAATACCGTGCGACGTTATTGGAACTGTATCCGACTCTTGGAGATGGTCAAGAACCCAAGGATTCAAGAAATAATGATATCCAGTGTTATCATCCCACTGCGGCATTGGGTTGTAATTCTTCAATTCATCTGGAGACTTTCCGTATACCTCTGTAGCTAGTTCTTTTAGCGCCTTTATTTTGTCGGGGCCATTCTCCATAGCTGTTACTTTTTTCCATTTTTTTGCATTAGAGACGTCTCCCTTATTATGAAAAATGGAGCGAGTGAGGTACAAACACTCAATATCATCATGATTGGATAAGCGGTGATCTAATCCCATATCCTTAAGGGTATGACGGAGTTGATGCATAGATTCGAGATTACCATCCCACTTGTGCATGTCAATCATCAAAGAACCCTGTTGGCTTCTATAGTTGTTCTGCCCGTGCAGCTGTGTTGAATAATGTGGGTAGTAACGAACCTCAATGTTCCCCGGCAAACTCTTGCTAAACATTGTTCCGTAGTTTGCTTGTTCTTTGTATGTGGCCTTCTTCTCGCCTTTCGTCCTAATTAAACCACCCGTAGCAGGGTCGTATTCAAACTTCGGGAACGAAGCCCAAGGCTTATTGGTTTTGGATACACTGGTAGACTTAACATCATATCCGTCTTTTCCTGCCCACTTGCCGTACATCTTAGAAGCAGTTTTACCGCCGGTCTTTACTGCTTGCATTACATGTGTTGCAATCTGGTGATAATGGTTGGCAACGTCTAGAGAAAGAGCGATAGGGTTATTGAAGTTGTCTTTATTGATGTTGGTCGACTGAAACTTCATAGCCAAATCACCAATATCAAGCAACGGTTCATTCGGGTCGAACTTATCGAGCCCTTGGAACATTTTGGCGAATTCGTTCATCTTGGTTTCGTTTGGATTCCCATCTGGGTTCTTTCCACCGTTCTTACAGTGATTATTAACTGTTTTGGCTGCAGAAATTACAATATCGCCAGCTGTGTCTTTAGGCAACGGTCCAAGCTGGTGTATGTATTCAACTTGTTGGTCTACGACCGTGTCGAACCAACCCAATATTTTCGCTTCCGAACCTGCGAGAACCTTACCAGATGCTGTTAATCCCTTATTACCGTCTTTCCAATCATAGGTAGTGAACAACATGTTCATATCTTCAATGTCGCCGCCGCCGAGCATGATCGCCTTACCACTTGCCTTTGCATCTACAACATGGGCATGGAATGTAGCATCGATATTCTGGAATGCATCCGGTTGGTGTGTTTCGGATGCCGGAAGTTCTTCTTGTTCTGCTTGGCTATAAGAACCGTGTTTGGCATCGTATTCAGTGGCAATACCAGCCGATGCATATAGCTTTTTGAAATCCTTGAGCAGGTCTTCTTTACGCTGAACACCGAGGTTAACAAAATCATGCTGTTTGTTACCCCAAGCTGCAGAATGAGCTGCGTACGGGAATAACATCTTAGTCCATGCCAACGGAGTAAGATTCTTCATGTTATGTTCGATGAAGTTCTGGACAGGTGCCCAATCCAGCTTGATATCACCAGCTTTAGCAGCTTCTAACATCAGGTTGTAAATCTGAGCTAACTTTTTATGATTAACGTTTGGGTCGTACGTTAAATCAAGCTTATCTTGTTTGTAAAACTTGAAAGCTTGTCCCTTATCAACACCAATAATTTTGCCATCGTTCAAAACAACAAACTGCTCTTGGTGAGCATCGTTGTTTCCGAGGAGCCAATCCACTACATGTTCTTGTTGAAAGCGTTCAATAATTTCTTTCGGTACACTTGCCCAACCCTTCTTGATAAGGTGTCCAATATCTTTATGCTTAACATTTGGCATAACGCGCTGTACAGAACCTACAGCGTTACTACCAGCATAATGACCACCTGAGCCGGATGGAATTTTAACAGTAATCGGTTTCGAACCAAATTCGGCTGTGGGGAGGCCTGTAGCTTGAGCAACTTTACAAGCGATGATATCAGCCCATGCACGTTGAGGTTCTTCAGCCAGATACGGCTTGAACAGGTATTGATGACCATCGCCCGGGTCGAGAATGTATTTTGTATGAATACCGCCAAACCCAAAATTATCGGCAGTTCCCATAACCTTGAATTTTTTGGGGTCGGAGAACAGGTTGGCAATGTCGTCTTCATCGATAGATTCAGGCGCTGGCGTCGGTGTTTTCTTTGCTTCAGGATTAATCTTGTCTTCAGGGATTGTAAATGATGGTCCAGTTTTCTTTGGCGCAGCTGGCTTATCCTTCGGTGGTGGAGGAACCATTTGCGCTGCTGGCGCTGGAACGGCAGGTTGCGGGTACTTAAAAATCTGGTCGGTTGTATCGTGAATAACAGAACCGTGAACATTGGCAACTTCTGTATAGTTAAGATCAGCTCCCCATACATTCTTCTGTGGTTTAGGTACAGAAGGTGTAGAACCAGTTTCCTTCTTAATCTCAGCCATCAAGCTGTCTAATTCATCTTCATCGATTTTTTCATCAGTGGTTTGAAGTGGGAAGCTATTTTTATACCATGCTTCCGGCATGATGAATGGTTCTTTCTTCGACTTCTTTTTGTGGTACTTGGGGAACGGAACATCCGGTGCTCCCTGTTCCTTCAATGTTTTCAAATCATTAAGAAGGTTTTGCATCGCCTTATAATGAGTTCCATCACTATATCCACTAGCGCTAACCTGTTCCACAAGCAACTTGAACGGTACGACAGCTATGGGGTTTAGGCTTTCTAATAGCGCTTTCTGTTCCTTAGTCATATCCGACTTATTCTTCGGATAAGTACCATCTGCATTAACGAACTGATCTTTATTGTTCTGAAATGCAAATATTTCACTCGTACGCTGCAATTTGAACCACAAGTGTTGAAGATCGTAAAACTGTCCCAGCTGCACGTCGTTCAAATGCTTGTAGTGTACTGGCTGGCCTTTTTCGTCTGTGTTGTGATCTTCTTTCTCGTCTTGACGATTCTCTGCATCACCCTTGCGAATGTGCATCAAACTCTTGGGTTTGTAAGACTCTACTTTTCCGTTCTGTAGCTGCACGTTAATGAGTAGTCCGGCGTGACTAACGTCGTCTCGAATACCAACAACAACTCCAACTAGGAATTGTTGATCGTGCATATGGGAATAACGAACAAAAACTTGGTCGCCGTATTGATACGATGTGTAGTGTTCGTTAACACTAGATAATGGCTGGCCGGGTTTCATAACCTTCGGATGGATGCCAAGATGTCCAGTCGAAGCCGGTGTTAATCCGTTTTCTTTGTAATACTGTTCCGTCAATTCTTCAGGCTTCTTGGTCACCTTGTTGTGGTACGAATCAACGTGAACCATTTTGCCATTCACAATTTTGTAATACGAATGAACGAAAGCCTTTTTCATCGGAAGGACGACGAAAGCCGCCTGCCCCAGAGGTGTATCGTGCAGGGTCGCTTTATCCATTTCCTTAATCTCGTTTGGACTGTAAATGTCGAATTGGTTGGATTTTATCATTAGACATTACGAGGTGCGTGGAACTGCACCCACCCTCTCGTTGGCTTTAAGCCATAATTGTTCGTATAGTGTGTTTACAAGGTGTGGTTGGCAATCATCCTTGTATTCTATTTTTCCATCCTTCACATCCAAATGATGGTCGTTCTTTGCCAGTTTCTCGAATTCCCGTTTAAAGGCTTCAGGATTGTTTTTTTCTCCGTCTTCGCCATGGCTTACATCCAGTTTGTTCAAGAGCATATGATGATTAACGGCGTTAACGGCAGACCGCAAAAACGACATGTATTTATCGCCTTTCTTGCCTTTATAATTATCTTGGATGTGTTGGGTTAGCAAGGTGTGAAATTTTAACGGATGCTCGTGTTGATAATCGGGGGTAAACCCTTTTATACCAACTAACCCTGCAATATGTATACCATGTATCATATATTTACCCCTTAAATATAAACTTCACACCTTCATTTTTTTTGTCTATAAACACAAACGATTTATATCCCATATCATCTTCTTGCTCTTTTTCAAGTTTAGCAATTTGTTCAGCTGGAGTTAATTCTTTAGGATCGGTTTCCTCAGGATTCGATTCTTCGTCGAATATGAGCGGCTCTGGTTCTTCAACTCCAACTGCTTTTTGTTTTTCATGATACCATTGTTTAACTTTTTTCCGCCATGCTTGTTTGGCCGCTTCTTCTGTCTCTATATCACCGCCAATATGGCTATTCCAATCAATAGAATCTGGAGGTGTGTGATAAAAAAGACCGTGCATAAAATCAATCTTTCTTTCACCCTTACGTCTTAATGTACCCGGCCCGGCCAAACTTCCACCTCCACCGTAATGTCTATTCGAGTCGGCAATGAAGTCGAACATTTTTCTATCTTCATGAGATACATATGGATTGTCGTCAACAAGTGCATCTCCAAGTGCTTTCAGCGGATCGAAACCATCTGCTTCTCCAAGAACCTTCTTTGCGTTTTGGTCAAGCGTCTCTTCATCTACGTCGTTTTTTTTGTTAATTTTTGGCTTCTTTCTACGGATCAAAGAATTAAGTTCTTCAAATTCCTCTTCTCTAGATAGCACATCTTCACGAGTCTGAGGATTTACGTGATATTTGCTGAATTGAAGAGCGGTTATAACAACTTTATTCGCATTCATTCGTGCAACATTTTTGCTCGCCTCTTCCTCTGTTGCGCCGTTTTTCATTTCTTCTTTAATCTGTTCTTGCGACGGTTCAACCAAACCTACAATAAATTTCCATTTACGCTGTGCAGTATCTCCTTTAGCTCCAGTTTTTGCAGCGTGTAACCACTTAGGTATATCATCGTGATTGGCTCCGTTTTTCTTCGAAAATTGTTTTATAAGTTCTTCTAAACGGTTTGTAAAATCGCCATCTTCTACGTATTTAATCATCCTATCGTTGGCTACATGGACTAATCCATTGGGATTCCCGTCTGAACCAAACAACGTAGAGAACGATCCTTTTTGAACAAGCTTTTGCATTGCTGCGGCGTTAGGTGGTTGGTAGTCTTGATGATTCTTATTATATATTCCATCCAACACCTGGTCTTCTTTCCAATGATCCCCAATGTCTTGATCTTTTTCTTGTAGACCATCATCGAAACTTAACGCTTCTTCACCAGATTCTGGTGTTTCATCCTCAAGACTATTTTGTGTTTCATCACTATTTTCATATTCATCATCTTTATTGTAATCTTTAGACTGCTGTAAATCTGATACATCTAAATTTTCACCGTCATCTGTCTTGTGATCGGTGCTAACCGTTTTGATTCCTTTTTGTTGAGCAGCTAATTCTGCGAGTTTTTCTTCTTTTTTTGATATTTCGTCTTTTAATTCCTTATATTTGCCAATCCCAGGAAGTCCACTCTCAAGCTTTTTCAATTTGTCTTGAATCTGCTTAACATTATCCAAAGATGGGTTAAGTTCTGCCTCTATTGCATCTTTTTGGTCGAAAAGGTCATCCAACTTCAAGTCGAGCTTTGGGTCTGCCAGTTCTTGCATGGATTTTATATCTTTAGACATCTTGTATGTTTTAATTTTCAATTCTGTCAGAACATCGTTATACTTCTCCGGAAGCACTAACGATGTAATGCGCTTTTCAGCAAGATTTAAATTATGTTCCGTTTCGTCTTGGTCTTGGTCTTCGATTCCATCTACAGCTACCGTTAGTCTTTGGAGGATGTATCTAATTACATCTTTCTGACTTTTTGTAAGGTCTGTTGCTTTATCTAGCGTTTCAACTATATCGTAAACATCGCTTCCATTTTGCTGAGCGTTAGCCTTATGTTTCTGAATTTCTCCATCAATGTCTTCAGGTGTGAGACGAGAGATGTCGTGTTTCAACGCTTCAAACTTCGACCCAAGTTCATCCGCCTTCTTCGTATGTCCTAATAATTCTCCATGCGCAACATCGTATTGATCGTACGGATTCTGAGAAATCTCCTTTAATTTACCCATATTTACTAGTTGTTCTCTAAGTCCAATCATGGTTGGAGCTTCAGCTATCTTATTACCACTGTGATCAGAAATAGAATAAGTATAGCCACCATTCTGGTTTTGAACAAGCTGGTTAAAGACTGCTCCAATTCCAGTAGCAACGTCCTTCATATTCTGCATCGTTGTTACGTTATTTAGGTCTGGAACCTCATAAACACCTTCCTTCTGTACACCGGCTTGTTTCAGACCACCCACGCTCTCAATTTTATCCCTGAGGTCTTTCATTGTTGGAGCTTCAGCTATTTTATTACCACTGTGATCGGAAATAGAATAAGTGTAGCTACCGTCCTGGTTTTTAATCGGATCGTCGAGCACACCTCCAATTCCAACAGCCAATTTGTGAACATCAAGCTCCTCTTTTGCACTCTTGACTGATCTTGCTTTCACAGATTGCTTTTCATATTCTTTATGGCCTGTTAGCTCACCAAACTTCCTTTTTTCCAGCAAAACACGATTAGCCCAAGTATCAATCATCTGAAAGTCTGGTATCACACTTTCACGAGTATTCCAATCATATCCCTTGTGATATTCATGCGTATATGGAGTACTTTCTAGTTTCCCTTCTTCTTTGGCTTTTTCACCCTTCTCATTGAGTTGCAGACTTGGACCCATCTCTTGAATAATTTTTTCGACAACTTCCGGAATTTCGTGCTCTAATGTAAATCCAGAACCTTCTGTATTCATGAGTTTTTTTATTGCGGGGAGTTGTTTCACTCTTGCAAATACAATTTTGTTCAAATCTCTTCTAAGGACTTTATTTTCCTTTTCGTTGAAGTGTTTGAATGGGTTGGCTGATTCAGACACATGCTCTTCTTTTTCGTGATCAGGAAGTTTATGAAAATGGTGATGTTCTAAATATCTTTGCTTATGTACTCTTGGAAGCAGGTCTTTGAGTCCCATGTGTGCCTCATCCTTTTCAGAAGGCTCAGGAACAGGAGCTGATTCAATCTTCGGTGGTACTGAATGGTCCCAATCCGCAGGGACTTTTTGCCTGTTAGGTGCGTACTTCGAAAATAATTTAGGAGCCTTTACTTTCTTTTTAGCCGGTGTATTGACTGTGAATTTTTCCGGTGTGAATCCGTACTGTTCTTGTGGCCCACCATCTGGTGGCGATGATTGAGCTAAAGTATGTGGAACTGTAAGAATCTCTTTAGGAGCTACGGGAATCTCTTTAGGAGTTGTGGATGACGAATTATAAGGATGAGATGATTCCAAATCTGATTTTTTGACACTTTTAGTGTTTCTAAGAAAGTTATAATGGATTTCGTCCAACGTCATCACTTCAAATTTTGACATTTTCTTCCCCACAATCCGTCAATCGAACAGAACACAGCCCAACCTATATTTAAATCTATTTTTAGCTATATGTCTAGGAATATACAGACGGATTACTTTCTAATAGACACACGATATTCATGTCCAAATTTGGACATATCAGTCGCCTGTTGTCTACATATCGGAGAACAAAACCTCTCATCCTTATTCATCTCTCTTTTTTTACCACATATATTGCATGTCCTAACTACTAATTTCTTTTCATACAAGTTCTTTATCTTCACACTCATTTTGCTTTTCCTTGCCTAGCTGGTGGTTGCCCTTCTGGAGCCTTACCAACTTGGAGGCTTGGATGAGACGAAGCTCCACCTTGTACAAACTCGTTCGGGTCTCCGGGGTTATTGGGGTCTGGCTGTCCTTGTTCCCCACCTTGTCCAGCTTGAGCTTCCATTTGTTGGGCTTGTTGTTGCTGCGCTTGTTGCTGTAGTTTGTAGTTAACCACAACAGGGTTAAGTATTAGGTTCCCAATTTCTTCGTCATCGTACGGTTCTAATCCAGCCTCCTCACGAGTCTCATCTAAAGTCTTATAAGCTTGTACTTCAGACGCTCTGATATTAACCATCTCCTGCTCATCTTTCATATCAATGCCAGTGAATTCAAAATACAAATTTCTGTCAATTTGATGGAGGATGTGGTAATTCATCTGTTCTTCTATGAAGTTGAGAAGGTTTCGTAATCCTTTATCCCTAGAATGTTTTAATTTCGCCTCAGGAGATGTTTCAAACAATGGAGCAGACTCAGATGCACCGCGATAATCAAAGTTGATTTCGGCTGGATCAATCAAATAAACAGCTGTAACCATCTTTACGAGGTATTCAATCCAAGAATTGTACTCCATATCCCTATTATTGGAATGTAGGTTGATAAACTCGATGCCATCCTTGCTTGTCAAAACAGGGATTTTATGTGCGTTCGTAACATTTGAAGCGAGAGCGTGCCACTGTCTACGAAAAGATTCAAGCATCTCTTGTGGAACATTGGCACCTTTTATGTTTAAGAGTCCGTTAATCATACTTCCATTCGAGAAGAACCTGCGATTATATTCTTGGGCAAATAGGATGCTCGTAACCATATTGATAAGCATCTCTAGTTCACTATATCCATAACCATTCAACTTGATGGAGTTGCGAACATTTCTAATGCAGAACGCCAATTCGCGGTACGTATAGGTATGACGAACAACATTGTTGTAAATCTGCACGTATTTGATGAGGTCTCTACCATCATCCAAACCTTCCACGCTCTGCATACGAGGTTGAGCTACGCGAATTGTAGATGCGTCTACAGCCCAGAACTCACACGGTTTTCCATTCTTGGCAGGGACGATTTCAAAACAGTTATGGCTGATACATCCATTAGCTAAATAACTATGAGTTTTCTCAACTTCAAAGTTGTAAACGTCCAAATCTTCAACTTGCGAACATTTAACTTCATTTACTCGAATATAGAAATATTCGTCGTCTACCAAATAGGCCGAGCGTTCTTTGGTTGGTTCGGCAACTTCTAATCCGTTTTCTCTAGCCAATTCTCTATATTCTTTACCACTAATATTTCCTCTGTACTGGTCTAAACACGGAACACCATATCTATTAACCTTCAGTTCAGATTCTGCTAAATATATTCCCTCGGCGCTAAGTAGATGACGTAAGCCAACAAACAATTGTCTGGATGTTGTGTTTATCTTAGCTTTTGTTTTATATATCGTACCATCCCCGCTTAAATAGCCGCCAATAAAAGCCCTTCTAACTTTTCTAGAAGACAGCAGTATGGATAAAGGAACCATCTTGTTTTCTGAACCTTTTCCGCATAAGTCTTCTAACCAATCTCCAAAACCGCTACCGTTAGAATTAATAAATACGGTTATGGCGTTTCTTCCTTCAACTGGATCGACGTGAGATTTTAATCCTATTTTTTCAGCAAATTTTAGAGTAAAATCAGCCAATTCTGTTTCATCAGAATGAAAAGTCAACCTCACACTTCCATTTTGTTGATTCCCTTCCGCCACGTAGAGACCTAAGAATCTCCCAAATTCACTATCAATATGATGAGTTTTATCTCCAAATACAGCTTCAACATCTGATTCAGGCAGTTTTATGCGGGGGTAGGTTAAATACATTCCTGAAGAAATATTCTTAGCCTCTAACCATTCTGAGACGAATGGCTTACGACGAGTTCCAAGATAAGCCCACTTATCTTTAAGAACAAGAAGAGGGTGACCTTCTGTAGCCGTAATCTTCTGACCTCTAGATTTTATAGAGTAAAGATTCCCAGAATATTTGCGAGAATAAATTTGTTCTACCTTAGCTAATTCTCCATTATGGGAAAAAACTTGATGGCCGACCTTAACGTCTTGGATGTTTATAAACGCTCCAAACATTTCAATCCTAGTATTAGCCGGATGACATGCTTGGTCGTAAATAAGTGAATCACGAACAAAACGCTTCAAAAACTCAGCGAAATTGGGACGTCTTTCGCCAGAACGATATCTATCTGTATAACCAGTTTGGTAAAAAATATCTTCTAGCAGATCGAGACGTCCTCTTTCTTCCTTGGTTGGTTTCCTGTTAGCATCTTTAAAACGAATTTGGAATCCGAGTGAATTCTTTTTCCATCTCGCAGGTTGAGCGAAGCTACAAATTTGCGCTATACGAGTATTTATTATGGCGTTAACCTGCTCTGTCTTTTCCGACATAGCAGCCAAAACATCATACGTTAAGCTGGAATATCTTTCTTTATACTGGGTTTGACCAATCAAAGACAAAGGATCGAACAACATAGAACGAGGAGATATTGCACTCGGCGCGAGACCACCCAATTCGCTAGAACGCTGAGTTAGCTCGGCATTCACTTTTTCAGTAACCTGTTGGTCGAGAGACTTCCCATTCAGTCCTTGTCTCCAACCGGCGATAGCTTCACGAAATCCCATTATAACCCCTCGTCAACTACACTTTTATTAAGTTGCTCTACGCATTCGTTGTAGAACGATTTAAGAGCAACTTCATCATTATCTTTTACAAACTTCTTAAACCTATTGGCGTTAGTTCTGTATGGGAACAATCCAGCCTTATACATAATGTTTTCAATATATACCAAACGCTCTACCCATTGTTCTGCGCTGCTTACTTTGTCAGACTTGATCAAACTTAGATTATGAATTACAGGTTCTCTATGTATGGATTTAGAACTAGTGTCAGACTTGTTCAGATCGAAAACAAACATCGGTTTTGTTTCCATTCTGAAGTCGGTTGCAATAGTTGCAATTTTTTGGCCCATAGATTTGATTACGTCGTCAGTCAACGGCGCTGTGAAATCTTCCTGCATCGTAGATGCTGAAAATTCGTTGTTCTTGATTACGTCTTTGATGAGGCCTTTAAGTAATGCACGATTTCCAGTTTTACGAACATCTACAGGGATAGCCTTGTAGGTGGTCATAAAGGAATCTATGAATTCATCAAAGTACGCACCAAGAAGTTCTGTACACCGTGTCAAATCATTAGAGTTCACATCGTTATAGAACGATTTGCGTAAGGCGATACTAATATCTCTACGGGCTAGAATCTTCTCGGCTTCAATGAGTTTAACTAACGATTTCTCCGACCAGTTATCGTAATATTCATCGGCTTCTTGTTTTTCGGCCAAAAAGGCGTGATATGCGTTTATCAGCTTCAACCCGAAATTCGTTTTAGCCATACCCATATCCAGATATTTGCCCGACTTGCCAGATTGTTGGATGGCATGGTTGATATTCGCTATGTCGCTTTGAATATCCGGCGAATAAAACTGCGAATTCTCAAGAATATTATTACGTTTTTGTTGGAATCTTTTTACGGCTACATCAGCCATGTGATTAACACCATCTTGAACCGTTTTGTTATGCTCTTCTTTGGCTTTTACTTGTTGCTCATCTACTGGGTGTTCTATCTTAGAGACATATGGTTCAAACTCTTTTCCATCTACATCTGCCAACTTTTTTCCCTGTAGATTATAATCATCAATCGCCGATTTTAAGGCGTGTTTCATAGCCTTAATAGCCGGGTCTTGGATGTATTCTGAGGATGTACCACCACCAGCGTAAAATTTTTGTAAGTTCTTTTCAGCACCTACAATAGTATTGCGAAGGTCTCTAACTTTAAAATACAGCGCCTTATCTTTAGTAGCTGGTCCAGACGCTGCAGGAGACGTTGGTACTTGTAGCCCTTTTGTCCCTTCTTCTGACGGAACAGAAGCTTTTTCTTCTTGGTATTTATCAACCTCTTTGCCAAGTTGATCTATGTTGTTTTGTAGCACTTTGGTTTGCTTATGCATAGCTACACCATTCTTAACACTTTGTAGCTTTGCATAAGCCGTCTTCGATGGCATTTCTTCCTCAGATTCAGGTAATTCAACCTTGATTCCGCTCTCTTCCATAAGTTTGCCAAGCTTCTTCACAGCTTTTGCAGGATCGAGAGACATGCTTTGAACACCTTCGATTACTCGTTGAGCTTCAGTTCTCTTCTCTGGGTCTTCAATTTCACCAGCCTTTTCATATTGTTCCTTCAAAGTATCAAACTGGAACATCGGGTCGTCTACTCCAGTGTCATTGGCAAATCTGTGCATCTGATTGAATGTTTTGTTTACCCATTTGCTATCTGGGTCGGTTTCAAGATGTTGAGCCAACGTATCCGCTCTTTGCTCGTAGCTCGGGGTTAGAAGCTTTTTATCTTGGAGATGATTTCTCAATTCTTCTAAATGGTTCGCCATATCAATATGTTCATCGGTAGGAGTATGTATATCAAACGGAGGAGGCAATGGTTTACCGGCTGATGCAACTGGCAGGTCTACATTTCGCTGTAGAAATGCTTTATATACATCAAGTAGTTCTCTATTGTCTTTGGATGCATCAACTTTTCCAAGCCTATCTGACAACCCCTTGAATCCGTGTTTAGTTGCTAACCACTGGAGGGTTTTAATAGTGTTGGTTTGCATCCTATCGAGATATTCAGACGCTGGCTTATCAGATGCTAATTTCTGCTCAGCTACAGTGAGGAAGTTTGGGTCTGAAACCTTAGCCCCGACCAATTGCTCGAAATCTTGCATCGTCTTTGGTGGGGCTATCGAATCAACAGCTCCATTATTATCTACGAATTGATGAATGATTTTTGAAGCTGAGTCGATGTTATTTCCAACGTGTAGGTCGTGACGAGCCTTCAGTACCTTAAAAGGTACATCTGAATTAGACTTCATATAGTTATTAATCTTGTCTAATGCCATCGTTGCACTATCAAAGTGTTCTGGTTTCAAATGTGCATACTGATCAAGATTGTCGGGTTGTTCTGGTGCAGTCTCTTCCTTCTTCTGTTCTTCAAACTGCTCAAGCGGTTCGATATCAGGATGTATCTGATCTGGCTTAAGCGGCTTCTCTTCAACAGCTTGTTCATCTTCTGGAAGTTTGGCATATTCGCTCGGTTTAACCGGAGGTTCAGCACCCATAGCATAATCGAGTTTAGACATTCCACCCTTCTTGGCGTCGTAACCGAAATGCTCCAATTCTCCGTGAATTGGATGCTCTCGAGCAAATGTTTCTACCATCCCCATAGGAACAGGAATAGACTTTTCACCATCCCAAACAAGAATTTTTTGATTAGGGTTTGGCCCTTGTGCCTTAGCTTGTTTTCCATCTTTTCCAGCCACTGTTGGCGTTGGTGGTGCGGATTCTACTACGTGTCCATAATGCATCTGATATTCGCCAGTTTTTACATCAGGAGCGTAATATCCAATCCAGTCTGCTGGTTTAAGATGTTGGGCTAATAGCTGAAGTTTATTCTGCCGATGTTTCATCTGATCGGCCTTCATTTGCATTTGCTGATCAACAGGGATAATTTTCTGTGCTTCTTGTGTAGGTGCTCCAACTGAGGGAACGTGAACACCTTCGCTAAACTTGTATTTGTTTACTTTGCCAGTTTCGTCAGGCCTCTCATAATGATTTATATCTCCGTAAAAGAACTCTACAAGGTCTCCATTCGGTTTCTTAACCGTCACGGTTTTCTTTTCTGGATTCTTTGCCACAACCGTTCCGTTAGCTGTAAATCCTTTACCATTTGGCCCTAAACCAATTGTTGGATCGGGGTGATATCCCTGAAACGATACATCATCACCATGTTGTAGTTTGTCTTCATACCACTTAGATTTAGGGGTGTGATTATATTCGATAGAAGCGCTCTTCGTTGGGTCTAGTTGAGCAAGCTTCTGACCGTCCTTCTTATCACGAATGGGTTGAGTACTGACCATCGGTCTTGCTTTCGCACCGTCTGGTTTAGATGCTGCGGCACTCTGTTCGTTAACAGTCGATTCTGGAGAACTCGTAGTTGGCGCTGGTGAATTTGGACCGGGGGTTGCTGAAGATTGAGGCTGTGGAGAAGTTTTTTTATCTTCATTTGGCTTATTAAAAGTTAAAGTTGGTTTAATTGGAGATGGCGTTGAAAATGGTGCGTCGGTTACATTTTCTATAGCCATCTGCTGTTCTTGTGGTCCATTAATTGTCGGAACAATTACTGGAACTGCACCTCCGTTGAGTATTAGCTTAGTTACCTCACCAGATTGAGCACCTGGAGCTCCAGCTCCCGGAGCTGCATTTGCTGCAGCTTGATTTCCTTTAATATTTGGAAGTTTTGGCTTGCCAAACGGAGCCATTCCCTTTACAATCAAATCCTCAAATAGTTGAGGTTCGCTCTTACCTAAATAATCATCTAATTCTTTAAACATTTTCACTCCGAATAACAATAGGCTATTCGATATTTTCACGGCGTTTGTTCAGCGTATCGCTGGATACAGATGAACAGAATAAATATCCATCAACGAGGATTAAGGCACTAACTTTTTTAGCACCACTGACATCAATGCAGCGGTTTTGTTTTTCGTATTGTTCTTTAAGTCTTTTGAGACTTCTAGAACCGTATTTCAAAATACTAGTCACCCTGTCGGAGTGAACAGTATGCCCATTTCCTATATCCAACAATACAATTTTCATTGTCTTCCGTAAAAACCCATTAAGATTCCCATTCCGCTCATAGGAGCGCTTGCAGCAATTTCTATATCGTTAGCATCAAAACCAATAACATGGAAACGATGTCTACAGCTAGCACACTCGAATAGTCGAGGTGGTCGCTCCATATCTATAGTAATTATACTACTTCCTTCGCATTTTGGACAAACCATTATTCACCAATTGGTGGTGCTGCCGATCCAGCTCCGGGATTCTTAAATCTACGTCGCTTGAAAGAGTTTACTCTCGTTGCTTGCTGTTTTGCCATGTTGATCCGTTTGAACGATCTTACATTGGATGTGATGGCTGGTTCTGAATCAGTCGCTATACTTTTCGCAAACTGAACCAATCCAGCTAAATCATCATTAGCGTCTCGATATTTTTTCGCTAAAGTCACCAATTCATCAATCATTCTATTTTCCAAACGTGAACTTGGCAGATTTGCCAATAGATTTAGGTAGATTCATAGGCTTCGCTTCTGTTTGTTTAGGTGCTACCGGACCTCTACCATGTGAAAATTCATAATTCTTCTTACTCAAATCTTTGATTGCATCTGTATCACCAGACGATCTCTTCTTATCCTTCCAATTCTTATTAGCTGAATTTAAAGCGACTGTTGTATCAACTGGGTGATAATTCTTAGAAGGACGGAGCCGTTGTGTTCTTGTGTAATCTTTCTTCGCTGATTGCCTAGATTCGTGTTGAGAAACTTTGTCAAAACCTTTAAACATCACATCGGATAGAACAACCAATTCGTCTAGAACCTCGACACTCTTATTCATTTTGCTGTCTCCAACCGATTTATTGGCATCTGAATCTGGACATGTTTCTGTGTGGAATCCTTTCCCTTTACAGGTAGGGCATGGGTCGCCGTGTAAAACGCCACATCCGTTGCACATCTGTGTTGCGGGATTAATATTTCCCTTACAATCTGCGTCTTTCGTATGCTTATCACTAAACAAATGTCTTCCAGCAGCGCCCTTGTCTAATAAATCTCCAAACAAATCCATAGACTTCTCCGATGGTGGTGCAACTTGTGGCTGGTGACGTGGGCAATGCGATCCATCCGTCTTCCACAAACAACCTTTCTGAGGACAATACATTTCTGGATGCTCTTGCTTACGTTGCGCAACTTTGGCTGCGATGTTCATATTAATCACACCCCAAAGTAAAGTTTAAGTTCCGCCGCAATCAAAAGCAAGCGTTATCCTAAAGGAAGTGGTATCCAAACTGCCCAGTGTCCATCAACTTATGTAAAGCCAAAAGCGCATAAGCAAAGCTGTGAGCGTAATGATCATCTCCCTTCTTACCTATCTTCTCAATAATTTGTAAATCTGCGCTGTTTGGGTCTTCAACTTCCTCGTGAATTAAAGCCAAATTCAAAATATGCTTGAAGAATGTTTTGTATTGTTCTAGATTGCCTGGAAACCAAATCTTTCGCTGCTTTACATCTTCCAGCATATTTCTCAAATGCATAGTTCTATCAACCGAAACTCTATGTCCTTGTTCGTTCCATACAGGCTGGAATATCTTGTCTTTCGCTGTTCCAGACGTGTAGCTGCAACTATACAAACGGTCTGGAAATGCCTTCAATAGATAATCGTTACGATCTCGTCCATATCCCAAATCGGCAACTATGTAGTTTGGGTTAAACCCTCCTAGTATGCGAGCAAACTCCTTAGCAGTATTCAAAACATCTGGGCTATCTTGCACCACATACAAACCGGCCACTTCAACCTTTCCATCCTTTCTCTTGCCCAACACCACCATCCAGTTAAAATACCCCCAGTCGATACCAGCTACAACGGCTGCATACTCTGGCCTTCGTATCATCGGAATGGTCCTAGTAGCGTCCAACTGCCTCATCAAAGCATCTTCTGAAATCAATCCATCGTTGCTGGAGTATGGTAATCCAAGGACGTAATTGTAGAAGATATCCATGAACTTATATTTCTTTAGCTGGCGCATTACTTGGTCGGCGCTGATCCATACGCATGATAGTTGGCTTATGTTGTACCCAGCGTCATCATGTCCCTTATCGGGATACTTTGGAACCCATACACCATCCCATCTATTAACCTCCGAAACACATCCAGCGTGAGCACATTTGTATTTGTAACTACCGGGCGGAATATATTCATCAGTTTGGTCTAGGTCTCTTAGTTGTTGGATGTTGTCTTCGAAATTTAATGTTTGAGAGTGACCTGAGGTACACTTAACGAACCAGAAGTTTTGGCTGCTCTTAGAAAAGCTCTTATCGATACCAACACCGGGGAGTGTTGGGGTACTGAATTCACGGATTAGACCATAACGTGAAGAAGACAAGGATTGTTCGAAGGCTGCTTCCACCTTATCGCTCATACGATCTTTTTCGTCAATATACAAGACATCAGCATCAACACCTTCACCAAGTCTAGACGTTTGACCAGAACGCATAAAAAGGAAGCTCTTGCCTATTTTTTTAGCTCCAACGTTATCCAAATCTCCCTTTTGTTGGAGATTTTTCATATATAGCGTTTCGCTCAAAGCTTCATTAATACGAGTGTTAGCAAAATCCTCCATCTGTTGTTTGGTTGGAAAGACGTACATTGCTTTTGTTCTATCATGCTGAGATAGGAACCACAACACTTCAGTCACAGACGACTCGGAAGCTCCACACTGACGAGATTTCTCATAACATTTACTCTTAGCTTGGTCGCCTAACATTTGAGCTAGAAATGGACGATGTGCAACCCAATTTTTAGTATCATCTCGTTTAGACTCAGGAATACTAAAACGATACGGCTCGCCTTTTAGCGCCCTATACTGCATCCCCCACGTCACTGGACAAGACTTTGCTATCGATGGGGCAATTGCTTTGAATTGCCCGATATCTAAATCGACGCCATATTTACTTTGTATTTCTAAAATTTTTGTAGTTATAGCTGTTTGCTGTTCCGGATTCATTTGTTTCCTGTGATGCCCTATATTCAAACAAAGCGTTCATCATTACTTTGAATTCGTCGAAACTAAAAAACTTATTCTTCACCGTATTGCAGGCTGTGCAACAAGACACCACGTTTCCTTCAATATATCCGAGACTGTTATTTTTCCTATTGACGCCGTTGTATCTGAATGTTGGATGAGGGTGATTTTTTAGATACCCAACTCTTATAGTCCTACTTGGTTTAGCCGAACAATAGACACAATCTCCCAATATCAACTCGCCAAATCTTTCTTTCGTTATCGTAAATTCCAAGTCATCGCGCTTACATCTTTACATATACATCATCATCACTGTTCTGACTGTATCAATTGTCAGTTCTCTATTCGTACACCCACAACTCAAACTGGTACGCCTCTTCAATAAACCTCCGGCGACAGATCGAATTGTTCCGCAATCACAAACGCATTCCCATTTCAATGGAACCAGTTCACCCCTTTTATGAGGGGCTAAACGCATTACGGTCCATTTACCAAATCTATTGCCAGTTAAATCAATTATCGTTCTACCAGCTATTTGTTTCCAAAGACAACCACAGCTTTTAGTCTTGTCACTAATCATTCTCTTAGCAGCAACATCGCAAATATTCCCACAATCACATTTGCATTTCCATACGATTTTTCCATGAGACTGACGATAGTCAGCTATTTCATAAGGCACTAAGTTTCCAAATCTCTTTCCAGAGATATTAGTAACCAGACAGCCAGTGTGTTTATTAACAATACGTTCTACTATATTATCCATTTGTTCAGCTTCCGTTTGCATTGTCTAAATCTACCCCTGAGTTCATAAGCAGCATTCCTAGCTCCGCCATATCCTTTTCAGCCTCTTTTTGTTTATCGGGCGTAAGGTGAGCAAATATAGCAGCCAACTCAACACTATGCTTAACTTCTCCTTGAATCTTAATTACCTCACCTTTAAGAACACCGAGTTTTTGCCCAACCTCGACAAGACTCTTATCCATTTCAGCGCCTATTTGATGACATTTAATGGCGTTTCCAATTTCTTCACGACCTTCAGCCAAAAGCCGAAGACCCTCTAATTCTCTTCCACGTTTAGCTGTCTTTACCTTAAACTTTTCATATTGAAGGGTGTTGTCTCTATCACCTGTAGCCAAATCGACAACGACTTGCATTAGCAAATCCCAATTTGTTTTTGTGATTGATAACAGGTCTCGAACTTCATCATCGGTAAGACCGTTAGCCCACAGGTCTCTGATTTTAAGCACAGTTTTGTATTCCACTGGCAACATCTCACCCGGAGAATAAACTTTAACCAGCTCGCCTTCTAACGCTTCCATGATTATCCCTTATAGCGACTCAGCATTTCTTTATTAAATACCAAAGATGTAGGCTCAGGTGGTTTAAACTTCGCGTGTGTAGTATGCACTATTTCTGTCATAAAATACGAAACCAATATCTGAGACAACACCAAAACCCAAACCATCGGGTGTTTTAATGCTACGAAACCCAACACAAAGATGCTTATAATGCATCCAATCATAACAAGCCAAAATACACTTCTGAGCACATTCATATTGAAAATTATATCTCTTTATGAGCTAAAAACATATCTTCAATAAATAGACACATCCCTAAATGGTATTCCATCGCCATCCAATTCTTGTATCCTGCTAACCCGCATGTCGGAAAAAGTCCTATATGGGCTGTATTGGACGTAATCTGTTTCTCCAGCAGTTATCGGATTAAAGATGTTTGGATAACGTAGTGTGCTTTCCAAATCTATATATACCGTAAGCACAGAATTGAATGTCATCCTCAGACTAATCAAGTATTGTTTGTTCGCCGTTTCGGGAGGGGTATTCGTTGTTTGCTGTATATCCATCGTAGCTATGGTACTTGGATAGGGTATTGCATATCCTCCAGAACCCATTAAAGACAACATCGATACGCCAATTTGTACAGGACCGGCGATTTGAGTGAATCCGTGAGGAAGGTTCCCATTTATCCCATCTATTCCCCAACATTTACGAAGAACATCTTCATCTGTCCAAGCTTCAGCTATGTATGTACAATCAATTGCCTCGTTTACCACAGCGTAGAGGATTGGGGTTTGGGATGTGGGAAGAATAGCATAATAGAACAACCCTGCAAATCCATTAACAGCTATAGAGCCGCTACCTACACACATATATGACTGAATATATTGTGATGCGCCAGTACCTGATATATATACAGAGCCGGTCGTTACGTACTCTAAATCGAATACACACGATGAAGCTCCTGATATAGATACCAAGCCTCCACCGATGTATGATAAATTCCTTGTTTCGAATTCTGCAGCGGCTCCAGCTATTGATGTATTTCCGCTTCCAACATAGATGAAATTGCTCGTTTGTAGAACGAGTGAAGTTCCATCAACAGATATAGCTCCGTTCCCAACGTAAGTAAATCCTTCACTTACTTGAGCAACTCCAGCTATAAGTATAGAACCGCTTCCGACTTGAGAGAAATGGGTAGTGTATGAGGCTGCAGATATTCCAGATATTCCAACACTTCCGCTACCTGAATAAGCTAGATTTACAGAAATTAGAGAAGCGCCAGTAATAGCTACCGTACCGCTTCCAACATAGTCTATTTCAATAAACGATGGTGAAAATCCAGATACAGAAATGTTACATACACCAACATAATCAAATTCTAGAGTTGAAGATGCTGTTCCACTTACCAATAATGATCCGCTGCCAACATATGCGTAATTAGCAGTGCTTAATGCTACGGCAGAGCCATAAATTCCAACACTTCCGCTACCCGTATACGAAAACGAGGTGAGTTGTCGAGTGCCGGTAATTGCTGCAAGAGGCATTAGCTATACTCCTGCTGTCTTCGGCCTCGCAAGCTGCGAACTGTTGTTCGCAGCTGTCGTAAACTCCTTGCGTACCCGATACATGCTAGAGCCAGATAAATCCAGCACTGATTTATACAGGTACTTCTTCCCAATTAATCGAACCAGTGAATGCCGCTGCCGCTGATGCTGCACCCAAAGCTGCGAAACAAGCATATCCATAAGGCGGGATGATGATTGAGCCTTCTAAATCGTCTTTGATCTGGTCAATACCCACGGTTTGAATAGCCGCAGTGTTGTGGTTTAGCAGGAGTTTTGCTGTTGGAGCAACGGTGAATGTGCCAGCATTCAAGGCCAGTCCTTGTGGAGATGCGCCACCAAGGAAGTTAGAGTTTGAGCCGGTCGCCACCGTCTGGCCTGTAGGAGCAGACGATTGTCCAGTTCCAGTTGCTAATACGACACCAGTCAAAGACGCAGATGTAACCGAAATCATTAGATTGTACTTGGTTAGTACCATGTTTATTGACGTGCTCTGGTTGTAGAGCATTAGGCCAGTCATAGATGTACCAACCAGTGACAATACGGTGCCTGCTGCGTATGCAGAGAACATAGCACGGCGGTAGTTAGTTTCGTAATAGCGTCCATGCAGTTCCGAAACGATGGCGTCCTGTAAGTTGCCCTGACGGAGCGGCTGCTGTGTACCCGCCCCGAGAGAAGCAGTCGTAGCGATCGGTCCAACTTGTCCTTGTGCGATCATGGTTAAACTCCTTTATGTGAGAACTGATGGTTCATTGCGGATGGCCGCTGGCTCATCCGCAATACTGTTGGTAGTTCCGGTAGACAACAAACCGGGAAGATTATACATGTAGTAGTTGCTGATCTTGAGTTCGACGAGAATCTGGGCTAGCAGTTCAATAAACGACTGGCCTTCAAACTGAGACAATTCTGTGACGGCGAGAGTGGTAATATTTTCGTATGCGGGAGATATGCCCCCAAGAGAACGGTTAACTCCAGTTTGATCGACGCCGCCAACATTGGAATTTATTCGACCAGAAGAGTCTACGGTAACGGCGCGTGCTTTGTTAGCAGAGTCGACTGCCCCAATCAGGTTAGGAGCGATCACTGGAGTGTTTCCGATGGTGGTTACCCCACCAACACCCATAGTACCAACAACTCCTGTTGATGCAGTTGCGCTGCCACCAATTTGGGCTATGTTGGATGATTGATTGTTTGGCAACGCCTGGAAACTGGCATAACCTACAGGATATGCTTGATTACGAAGATAAACAGTAGCTGTTCCTGATGTACTTACAGCAAACTTTATATACCGAGCAAGGCAAGGGAATGCCATAGTGGTATTAGCTACGATGTTGGTATTGCTTACCTGCTGTGTACCAACAATGACTCCATAAATCGAACCCCACGAAACTTGGTCATTAGACCCAAAAACAGACGCTGTCATAGTCTGTGTTGTAATACTCAACGTCTGATATCCCTGAGTGTCGATTATGATGCTCGATCCAACCGCCCCTTTGATTTGCATCGAGATTGGTGCATCACTATTGATCAGCGCACCATTGACATCTTTCGCCAATCCGCTCGCTATGTTTATTTGCTGTCTAACTCCGCTAAACTCGTCAAACGACTGGGCCACCAGAGCTGATTCTTCCTGCGGAGTTACTTTCCCAACAACTATAGCTATAACCGTACCATTCAAACCATTCATGAAGTAGCGCATGTAAATGGTCGACACTGAAACTGTGTAAATGCCAGGTATGCTAATTGAATCCGTCGCACTTCCGTCAGTTGTGTTATAAGTCAGTAGATTGAACCAGTTGGTGTTGTCGTTGCTTCCCTGTACGACGATTTCCGCTGACCACACCCCGGTGAACTGGAAACTAAGCCGCTGGTAGCCAGTTGTAGTGTAGATGTTTCCTGCACCAGGCGTATTGTCCGACACATTATCCAACACCGTGTTGTCAATAACAGGTGTGGAAACATTCAACGGAATAGTCAGATTCGGCTGATTAGGATTAATTTGGACTACTTGTGAACCATCCGTAGCCACCGCCTGAGTAGATGCATCCTTTACAGAAACTATAGCAGTGGGAGATGTTGAATCAGCAATGCATATAAGTTCTCGCGCAACAGGAACGGAACCAACCGTGACCTGTACAGCGTCTAGGTTTATTCCCGTTCCGGGTGTAATCGGAATGTTTGTCGGTGTAGGCACTGACTACTCCTAAAACTTAGCTGAAGTTCGTAATTGTTGGTGTGATCTTAATCGTTCCACCGCCGGAAGGAATCACCCAAGGAGCACCAGAAAACAACTCAGCTAAATAGCACTTCCCGCTTGTCACTCCAACAAGATAATAGCCATACGCAGTTAAAGCACCAGTCAAAGTAAATGTTTGCTGTGGTTGAGCTGCTGTAGTTGGGGTAGTTCCAGCGCCTGTTCCTTCGGTAACCGTCCAGTTCGCTGCCGTAAGACCAATAGATGCATATCCATTACCAGAGCATTCAGTAAAAGAAGCTGTAGTATAACTCTTGTCAGGAGTAACGTTATTGGCGAATAATTTGAGTGTCAACAATTCGGGTGTAACTTTATTCAAAACTGCCAGAATCATCTGGTTATCGCCGTCGTTTGTAACAACAAAAGCCATAAGAAATCTCCTTGAGACATACACTATCTCCGCAATTATTTCATATTACGATTCACTTTAAAAGACATAAAACAAACTCAATATTGTACTGTCAAGCTGCGAACTTCTAAACCTCCAACAACCTGATTCAACACCATTAATCTCGGTTGTGGTGTAGATCGAAGAGTTTTTAGTGTTACGTAGGATGGAAATGATGTATTTAATGGATTCAATGTAGGGATAAGATCGGTCAAGCTGTCTATAGTTACAGCAACATCGAATTCAGAATAGGTTGTTGTACGGACGTATGCCAAATACTGATTATCAGCTGTTGGAGTAGGAAACGCTATGTTTATAGCATTTGGGTCTGTTTGGGTGGGTATGTTTGGATAGCACATTTCTATAGGAGTTGCACACAAAGCGTAGTAAACAAACACCTCTATCTGATCGAACCCATACACCATCGTAACGTTTGGTGGGTTTGATGAGAAGGCGTTTATACGCCATGCATCTATGATGCCATGCCAGTCGTCATCGTCAGACACGATGTATCGACTTTCCAGAACTTCATTCACATACACGATGATACTGGAACCGTCAGTTGTTGGTGTTATTGCCATAGGACCATTATGGCATTAAATATGACGAAGAGCTATATCTATGGCAGAGGGAGAGGGATTCGAACCCCCGGTACCCTTTCAGGCACAACGGTTTTCAGGACCGCCGGTATCAACCGCTCACCCATCCCTCTACTTCAATCCATCAATCTTAGTCTGACATGCAACCCAATCTTGACTCACACAACTTTGTGCTTCTGGGAGTGTTATCTTCCCACTGCAAACAAGGTCTGGCAAAACATCTTCGATTTTATGATCTTTAATCTTGGCTTGATCCATCGGCTGAGGCCATATATTAGTCAAACAATTTTTACATCCACCAAGTTCGATTGAAATAAGGTGATCCCCTTCTACACTAGCATCACACTTGTCTATTCCATACTCAGCGCACGCCTTCTTCTTCAAACCTGCAAAATTCTTGATGGTGGCTCTTATAGCTTTAGCCCTGAAATCCTTAGCACATATGTTCTTTTCAATCCCGTCAATTATGTGCTGAGTACCAGATGTATCTGCAACAATTTCTTGGTCTACAGCCCCCGGAGTAGTCGTCAGGTCTGGAAGAGCCATAGTTCCGTTATATCTGTATTTAGCAACTGGAGACGTTAAAACAGCTAAAAAAACAGCAATAAATATAAACACTTTCATGATATTCCATTAATATTCGTCGAGTTGGTTGGATATGACTTCAATAGCCTTATTGTATTCTACTTGTTTGATGGCTTTGCTAGCTACGTATTCATTGGCATGTGTTGTACAAAAAGCCGTACCATCAATCACAGTATCGGCCTCGAAGCGGATTGGAGAGTCGTTGGTTAAACATACAGCACAAAGAAGTATCACTTAGACATGTCCTCATAGAATGTGCCACGAAGGTCTTCATGTTCTGAATGAACAGATTCCTTTAGGGATTCTTTGTTCGGGTGGATAGATGTTGAAAGGGAATCTGCTTTCTTCTTAGCTTTTGCTAATAGTTCATTGAGATATGTGTTATCCATCGTTTTCATAAACTCTCCGTATACCTAACCCTAACTTCCTTCCCCCCACAGTAGGGGCAAAGAGTTGGTTGCTCTGCCCCTACTACGCATTCTGTGCTCATGGATAGCATGTACCAAATAAATGGTCGACCGCATGTAGCACATATCATCTCCCGCATCATATCAGGAGAACAAGACGGAAGGTTGAAGTTGAAGTCATACATTCAATGATTATAGAGCTGTTTAAAGTTTTTTGATGAATTTTAATATAGATTCTGCGTGATCGAACGCGAATCCATTAAGAATGAAACCCCAATCAAACCCTTCTTGAGATTTCTTGTTCCTAAAATTCATGATGGTAAACAGCTCTAACGATGCTGCATCATCACCGGCTACAGCACTCAGAAGGTTGTTTATGGTTATTTCAACCGCATAAACATGATCAATAATCACGCCTCGTGGGTCTCTCTCTGGTTCACTTTGAACAGTAACTAGATCGTTCTTAGATATTGCAGTCTTAATCAAAGTTTCTTCATAAAGCTCACGCCGAGCAGTATCTTCAAGGCTTTCTTTCCCAGTAGATTGAAATCCGCCGGGAAGAGCTAGCTTGCCGATAAACGGGTTTTCTTTGCGACGAACGCAAAGGATGTTTAGTTCTTTTCTATCATCAGTGAGCAAATACGGAATGACAGTTGCAGTCGCCGAACTCATCGGGTAATCGTAAGTGTGTTGGGTAGTCATGGTTGGGTATGCGTAAGAGAATTGGTGTTCTCTCGAACTTTAATCGTCTTCCAATTCGATTGGTTCACGACGAAAACGTTTTACTTCTTGGTGGTTAAAATACCTATCCAACATTGCATATGGGCAACGATTTCCGCAGGCGAAATACTGTTTTCCACCTTTAAACCACCCACCGTTCTCCATAGCTCTTTCCATGTTATACGAAGGGTAATGGTTCCAACTGGTTAAGATGATGAAACGACGGTAGTTGCGCCACACTTCGCGGACGTTACGCCGCTCAGCACGATTAGAAGGATGCATGGTTTTATCTCCTGCCGCCCACACATTTACGCGGTGTGAGTAATGATAGGCATAGCCATGAATCCTCCTTAAACTAGATTAGTAGTTTACCACAAAAATTCCTTATCGAACTTAGAAACCGGCATACGAGCCTTCTTGCGTAACGATGAACCACGAACCTCAACCTTAATCACAGACGGAGCACGGCCCACACCGGGTCTTATGAACCTCTTCAGTGATGTAATATATGGTTCTTTCATATCAACTTCACCTAATGCCTCCTGAAGCTTACTGAGGGTGTCTTCAAACGACCATCCCTTGGTATGTGCAAGATAGGCGAAACAAACCATGACGGAGCGATGTTGCCCGTTCCGACAGACCACCATGACTGTTTTCTGCTGAGTACGAGCTTCGTGAATGAATTTTATAGCTTTTTTAAGCCTCGTTATCTCAAATGATGCCCCGCTAACAAAACCAAGCTTGTATAGCTTGATTCCTTTAGCTCTGTGCCATTGTCTGGACGGAATATCAGGTGTTACGTCTAGCACATAATCAACCATCTCTTCGCCCGGATTAGACCACACATTGAGGACAGTGTATGCGTCTTTAATAGAGCCAACGAACAAATTTTCATAAACTTTCTGCATACACCCTCCTGTATTAAAGTATAGCCACTTTCTTTCCAATACGTGTTCTTTTGCGTCCATTTACAATAACATACTCGCCATCTTCGTTCTTGTTCAGCTTATCGCTTTCAAGCTGTTTGAACTTTATTTCGCCTGTCTCATCTACTTGCACTTCGAAGTAGGTACGCTCCTTGTCCATCGGAGTTAGAATTTCTTTCAAATAAATTTCTAACTCTGCATATGCAGCGTCAACACTACAGTTAATCGTAACGTTACTACTTGATGCCAACCAAGATTCAAAAGCTTCCTCAATGCTGTTATTGCTAACCATTTCAACTCTAGCTTCTACACTTTGTTTTGGTTGCGCTTGTGGAGAAGGCATCTCTCCGTTATACCACTTGCAACCGACATCCCTAACGCAATAAGCAAAACACAGGTTACACACAGAGCACACTTCACCATTAAAGGCGTGATACCCCCCACAAGGTTCGCACCCTGAAAAATCAGGAAATGGTTTATTTACATTTATATCCATGGCTCACTCTCCTGTATTCCTTGCTCTCCAGCCATTCTTCCGGCGAGAGGTTGGCTTTCAGCATATTACAACGTCTGCAAGAAGTTCTTCCGTTTTCAACCGACGTCGCTCCACCAAAGCAACGAGGCAGATAATGGTCGAATGTCATCGGCCCAGAGTTTCTACCACAATACACACACGTGAAATTATCCCTCCGAAACACTTCCCAAACCAACTTAGGGTGGAGGGTAGATTCTGATTTCTTGATAATGCCCTTAACGTGTAGCTTTTTTGGTCCTTCATACAATCTTGTTTCGACGACGTCTGATTGGCGAATGAATTTTATCCTACCAATATCATCAGTTTTGATGATTTTAATGTCGTCTTCTTTAAGTTCAAAATCAGAATCGACTGGCATCAAATAAGCGATTCCAGTTCGACTATCAACCCACAAACTCGCTTTAAGATGTATGTTGTTTCCGATGTCTAATAGGTCTAGCTCTTCTAACGAAACCCATTCCATATACACTACTTTCTCATAGATATGACGGCAGGAAGGTAATCGAACCACTACGAGCAGCTCCAAAAATATGCCGTCCTGCCAAATTACTTTTAATACAAGCCTGATGCTCTTACCGTACATGCGGTTTGTGCCACAGTTGGTACTATTTGAATGAACCCAGCGCCTATAACCGAAACAACCCTTGTTTGACCAGCAGTCATAACAACATTGTTGGTTTGATCGCTAAAGAAGTTGACGCCATCCCATGATTGGTTAATGCTGAAAGTGGCAGATATGTTCGCTGTAATCGCAACAACAACAGTGGTTGGTCTTCCAAAACACAGCGATATAATACCAGTTGTTGCGAGGGCGCTATTATTTACAAGTAATTGGTCGAAGTTGTTGGTGTTTACATCACCATACGGAAACTTCGATCTAAAATAACGCCATGAAGCATCGTGTTGTGAGTTTACTGATGTTGGACTAGGCATGACATTTCCCCTTCTTTAAAACCTTTTTAATAGTCTGCCCACAAGGGACACACAAAAAAACATTAAACGTTCCGCCACACCTATTTGTACGTTTAGTCCAATAAATCATTGGTTTTGCACACATCTGACATAGCGGACAATCCATTTAACTAAGCAGTCCGAGATTAACAGCAAGTTTATATATATTCTTCTCTGAAACTTCGGCAACTTCCCGTTCTTGATACCTGTCTGTGTATAACCTGTTAAAAACCTGTTCCCAACTCCCCTTCGTAAAAGCAGTTACACGCTTCAATCCAAGGTTGGCAGCGAATCGGGGGGTTAACCCTTGTTTGACGATTACCACGTTCAACAGTGGGCTATATTCAATACTGATAGTGTCGTGTCTCAAGAAGTATGTACCATCAGAAGCAAATTGTCCAAAGGCGATAGCCAGTTGCACAGCTTTTGGAGCGATTGTTTTCAATCCTTCTTTGACGCGTTCTTCCATTCGTTCAGTCATCTGTTCTGCCGCTGTAAGCTCTACTGTTTCTTCCACTTCAACACCATCCACGATCTTTTTCTGTCTAGCCATTTTATCCTCTAATTTCTGGAGCTGAGCTACGCCAGCAGTATTTTACATTATACACCAACGCTGTTAACTAAGCATTTGCAGCACGGTTAACAGCGTTGATATGTGTTTAGTAACTTGAAGGACGATGGTAAACAGACACATTTCCACCATTGTGGAATGGGTTTGTGCTCTTAACAGAGTCGTAATTCTTGCCGATCAAACCACTATTCAAAGCCTTGCGAACAGCACCGCTCACCTGAGTAGAGCTGAATCCTGCGGATTCCAGTCTTTCACGGATATCATTCGTGGTGAACGTATTTCCACGCCTGATGTGCTTTACGTAACCTTCAAGAACACTATATGGATTTGCATAAGACATATCGAGTGTCTCCTTCTGGGATAATTCCCATGATCAATATACCCGGATGATTATTCCCTGTGCATTGCATCTGGGTTTTTGGGGTCTATCTTCAATCCCTTAGTTGGGTCAGATGGGTTAGAGTAGAATGCTCCAGCTCTGGCTGTCCATCCACCGCCTTTGAAGAAGATTTGCGGAGCGGACTCGATAGTTCTCTTAGCTTGGTTGAGGCAAGATGGGCATTCTGCGTTATCTAAGAACTCTGATGCCTTAGAGATAGTCGAGTAGTGGCGCTCAAAACGATCACCACATAATTCACATGCATATATATAATTAGGCATTACTTTCAATCCTCGGTAGGTGTTTCCCTCTTCGTCTTTTATTGGTCAGGGCTGTCGCTACCTTAATATCATGTTCTGTACAAACTACAAAAACCCCAATGAGAGCAAAGAGTCTGCCATCATCAGGGGCTATCTCCATCAGTGATAAGTTGTATGAATCTCCAACTCTATCTAGCACTTTAATACATGCTACATGGCGTGGACTATTCATACTCCTAAAGGCTTTATAATAATCTGGAAAAAGTAAACCCCACGTTCCGTCTATTAGAGAAAAACAAGTACCAATTTCAATCACGTATTTTCCTGTATAACAATATATTTACGTGCTGATTATACCCGGCTTGTCAAATGGTGATATCAAAATCACGTTTAGGCTTCCCTACCATTTTATCAGCGAATCTATTACAAGCTCTTTCTTCACGCTCAATCTGTTCCTTTAATGGCTTATCTCTCCAAACCAAACCTCTATTTCCACGATGATAGCTGTAATATTGGTGTTTTAACTCGTGCGCGATGACCCAACGAAATTGTTTAGCAGTCCATTTTTTGAATTTTCCGTCTTCCCACCCACCAAAAAAAATTACAACATCGTTAGTTGTAATGGCAACTCCATACGCATCAACTCCGTTTTGGCAATAGTTTGGTTTCTTCTTTTCAGGGTTGTCTGCATACTCAACAGTTATATATGGGTTAACACGTAGGTGGTCGAGTATTTTTTGAATCCATTTCAACGGTAATTTCACTTTGGTGTTGTTGGTAAGTTGCATCGGTACACCATCTTTTCAAGTTATTTATGACAGCGATACTTTAATGTTTCCATTTTGAACTCTTCATTGTATGGTTTCATATTCATTATAGCCTCAGCAACCTCCGCTGTGGTAGCTTCATCTGGGTCTTTTCCTTTCAAAAATGTTACATAGACTTCCACAAAACCTTCAAGCGAGTCGGCCAGCGACTTAATTTCAGGCAGCGCATCCATATCCCAAAAAATCAAAACTTTCCTAAATCTTCGCATGATTGTTTGTATGCCAGTTTCAGTGAGATGTTTCCCAAATGTTGCGCCGACTTCATTAAATCCTGCACGTTTTACGCCCCAAGCATCAAACACACCTTCTACGAGGATAACAAAATCAGATTCAGCTGGAACATTGTCATAGTTAAAGATGTATTCGCCAATCTTAATACCTTCATTAAAAAGATACTTATAGGCATTGCATGGGTACATCGCTCGCCCTTGAAAGGCTACGAGTTTGCCTTGAAAATAGATTGGAACTATCATTCTTCGTGAATACTTCCCGCTGATGCAATATCCTAGAAAGTATTCATTGCACATAACTTGCGTTATTTTTCTATCCTTCATGTATTTAGGACAGCGTTCTTCCCACTTTTCGGGTGTTAAACCAAACAACTGAACATACCCTTCCGGCCATGTTACAGTAATTTCTGTCACAACATCTGGAGCATCTATTTGGATTTCGTTCAATCGTTTGTGAAAATCTTCTAATGTTCCATATAACGGGTCTGGATTCCTATCAAACAGTTGGTCTGCTGCCTCACCGTCTGTGAGATTCTCAATCATTGCATACAATTCAAAGAAACTATACGCCTTCTGTTCGTTGTGACAATAGCAATCACCCTTTTTAGTCTTTCCTTTATCCTCGTAGGCTATATAAAGACGCCCTTTACTATCAGAGCACATCGGGCAGTCGAACCTCACGTCTGGAAATGGAGCCTCTTTCACATCGAAGTGAGACTCCAGCCAGTCTTTAATATCGATTTTTATTTTATTGTCCATTAGGATTCACGTTCGACAGCCTCTATGAAGTCGTAAATACTAGTGATTACAGTGAGTCTTGCACGAAATTCGTGATGAACTCTCATTACTTCTTCAAGTTCATCCTTTTGGTAAAGGGATAAGAGGAAGAAGCTGTGTGTTTCTGGAGAAGCTTTCATAACGTCTATCACGTTAGAAGCTTTGTCATCCACAAAGTAGTCAGCTTTCAGTGCCTTACAAATCAGCCCTTTGTGTTTGGTGACAATGATGTGAGGATATTTCAACCAGCCGTTTTTTGCCAACCAGTAGGCGGATTGATCTTCAACGCTCATTCCAAGCGTACCTCCCCTCGTGGTGCAAAAATATACAGTGCGCTGTAGATTGTTATTACCAATACGTTCCCAAAACTCTTGAACAATTCCTTCAATAATTTCTGGCTCTTTAAGCCAGAAGTTTTCAACTTCCGAAATCTTTCCCCAAAATTCATTCTCTTGTTCTGTAGAAATACCGAGGCTTTGGAAACCCCATGTTTGTGCATCAACACCTCTAATTGGTAGTTCTGGCTTTCCGTAAAACTGTTTAAGTAGTTTGGTTGCTGGTAGATAGAAGTCTGATAAGACTCCATCGAGGTCGCTAACAATTACTTGTCCACACTGCATCTTCTCATCCATGTATTTTCTTCTTTCCTTTTTTATCGTCTTTGTCTGAGAACGCTCCAGAAGCCAGCGCATCCTTCTCAAGTTGCTCTTTTTCACTAAAATCGCCTACATAGAAAGCCATTCGTTTGAAGTCTGTGAGAATTCCTATGCTGTGATTAGATATGCCGTTACGATTCTTTGGTATATGGAGCATCATTGGTTTTGGTTCGTTATCTGGAAGTTCAAAATAAGCTTTCTTCTGATTTAACGTAACAATTAGGTCGGCAACAGAGTTTTTAGAATACGACTCGGCAGAATCTCCATCCGTAATCATCACACCTTCTTCTTGTTTATTCCTTCCAATACGGTTAGCTTGTGATGCCGTCCAAACTGCACACCGCATTTCCTTGCCCAAATCTCGTAATTCCTTCACACACGTTTGCTGATTTTTCCAATCTTGGTCTCTGCTCTTTTCCGATGGCGTCAAGAGGTCCACGTAATCCACAACGATAAGTTCTGGAATGAAGTTATAGAGTCTTTTTGCCCTCATAATCTCATTACGAAGAGTGAATGCCGACGTCCCCAAAGAACTCAGCTCCCTAAACATCACTTCACCCCACTGAGATGCGCTGTTCTGCCATTTCTCAATGATTCTAGCTCTAACCTCATTACGCTCTTGTATGATATAGCTGAGTTCTACTTCAGAAACCATTGAATCTATTCGGTCTAGCAGTAGTTTCTCTGAAAGTTCTAACGAAAAGTAAATAGCGTTCTTTCCTATAGCTGCACATGCGTTAGATGTTTGCTCTAGCATGACACTTTTCCCGCGTCCTGTCGGCGCAATAACTATACCAATTTCACCGTATTGTAATCCGCCTTTACCATAGATTTTATCCAGTGGTGGTATACCTGTTGGGATGAAGGCTATATTATCGAAATCTCCATTAGCTTCGGAAGCCCTATATTCAGTACGAGTCTCTAAATCTGCAACAAACCAAGAAGGAGCTATTATAGACACAGGTTCTAAAGCAGTTCCAACAACGTTCGCAATCTCGTCTAAAAGTTTTGAGTCTTTCTTCTTTGTAGCGTCTGTAACTATATCAGCCGCTTTATGAAGCGCATTTGAAACCTTTTTGAACTTGATAAACGATTGCACTTTGTCTTCAACATATTCTGGGTCCGATGGGTCGTCTTTTATGCTAGTTAGAACCCCGATAATGCTTTCAGCTTTCTCTTTGGTGAAGTTGCTGCCGATTTTCCATTTAAGTTCTTGTACAAGCGCTTCATTTGAAGGCAGTTTTCCATATTGCTTCCAATAACTAGAGGCAGCATCAACAAGTGGTTTTAATTGATCTCTGAATAGATTCGAGGTTAGATGTTCAGTGTATGTAGCAGCAAAAACACTGCTTTTGATAAGAAGTCTTACTATATCCAATTCTGTTGCTAGTTCAAACCCTTTATCTGCAAGTGTTGATTGCGTATTAAAATCATTCATTTTCTGTCTCTACGATCTTTGTGTCTCTACGATCTTTGTTTGTAAATAGAATTGATGGGCACATCTCCGATAACCTAGACGCAATACGTGGGTCTATTCCTTCAGCAACTTCATCTTTTTCTAGATTGCTGTTTATAATCAAAATCTTGTTATTTGAGTACCAGTATTGAAAGATGTTCATTAACAAGTCTTTAGCGGCGTCACTGAAATGATGTTTCGACAAGTCGTCGATTATAATCACATCGAATTTCTTATGATGATCTATAAACGCGTCTAATTCTTTGTATTTGAACACGATTGAATTTACCCGGATAGCCCAATCAAAGGCGTCAATCCACAAAACCGTTTTCTCTCGTTTTCTAAGTTCCCAAGCGATTGCCGACGATAAAGCTGTCTTGCCGGTGCCTGTTTTTCCTTCTAGAAATCTTCCTTCGTATGGACCTTCAGATAGCCAAACATTGATTTTTTTGTATATTTCCATCTCGAGTGGGACGTTTGTAGTATTCCACCAATCCAACGGAATCCTTTGAAACCTCGGTGGGATGTCTACATCGATCATCAAGTATGAATACGGAACTTTTTCATCAAGAATATATTTCTTTCTGCACTCGTCGCTGCACACAATGAAGTTCTTCGACAAGGATGAGTCGCTAGCTGGTATACCGTTGTTATCTCTGTAATAACCCATCTTGCTTATTGTTGAGTGTGGAATATCTCCTTTACCACATTCAACACACGTGTATTTAGCTGCTCGTTCTTCTCTAATTTCTTTTAGCGTTTGTTCAATGGTTTTACGCTGTTTTTCAAACGATTCGTCGATATAAGTCATAATTTATACATACTTCGATTTAGAAGTAGCCTTTTTCCTTTCAATCTCTTCTGCTGTCATGTCGTGCCCTTTGTTATCCCCAATGGTTGATTCTTCTTTGATGTATTCGCCAGAAAGGACTTTATATACACCCCTTCCTTTGTCGGGTTTGTCGGTGAATAACCACCCCATAGAACACGTAAATGTTCCAAACACTTTACCTAAAAGCAAAGGACACTTCGGCATAATGTCTAAAATGCTTTGAAGCTGCTCAGCAGCTGTTCCTATATCTCCACATTCGGCAATATAAGCACGGATATTTTTCACATGGGTATTATTCTCGCCTTTTCCGTTATACAAAGATTTAGCTTCCTGAATTTTAGGAAGACGTGGATACTTCACACAAAGCTTGTTCCAGTCCCACATGAAAGCAACGGCGAGCCAATAATCGGTCATTTCTCCACCACTCCAGTCTCGTTCTTGAAGAGGTTTCTCAGAGTCAACGATTAAGCCATGTTTTAAGTTCTCGTTGTGAACTTTTGTTGCTTTCTTGATCAGACTTTTTGGCATGTTCATATCTTGTCCTTCTTTCGCATCATTACTAATTGTTTCATCAGTGGCGGTTGATGCATTATCGGTGGCGGAAGAGATAGAGGAGATAATATGAGTATTACTTATATTATTAACTACTAGTATTTCTCTCTCTCTCTTATTGACCACTACATACGGTGGCGACTTGGTGTTTTCGGTGGCGACTACCCCATTATCGGTGGCGACTACCCCATTATCGGTGGCGAAATCAGCTAATAAACATTCTGGTGTATTTCTTGCTATTACAGCGCCCAAAGCTTCAATTCTTTTATCCATGTCGGCATAAGAAACGATCGCCTTAGCAACCAAACTATCTTTAAATTGGAGCACAAAACCATTGTATTTATCATGTTTTTCAAAAAGCCTAAACGTTGTCAAAAATCGCAGACATCTTGCGATATGGTTTGCACCAACTCCAGATATTTTTTGAATGGTTCGAACATTTGGGGATACGTAGTCTTCACCCTTTAGCTCTTCGAATCGAAGAAGTGCTATGTACACTCTTCCAACCTTACTATCAAAACATGTAAGTGTGTTTATAACTTCAAAAATTGAAACATCCATTTATTTGCCCTTTGCCATTTTTATCTTATCGAACGCTGTATTTATATAAACCATCAAGTCGATGTTCCCACCCTTATCTGGATGGTTAATCAAAGCCAAAGCTTTGTACGCGGCTTGGCAAACTTCCCATTGAGCTGTAGGAAGGAGACCTAATACTGCAAACGAATCATTGCTCGCCGGTAAGGGATCATCAATCCATGTAATCAAGTATCCTAACCGTTCTAGAATCTTGACCGCCACTTCTTGATATTCCAAATCTAAAAACCACTGGTTCAACTCACCACGATAGATTCTCGATTTTGCAGGAATCGTGTCGTGGAACATTCTAACCATGACACTGTTATACCCGGTCTGTATTGCTATCTTGTCTCCATGCCTAGATAATACTGCTTTGAACGCCATGTTGGTCTTCCTTAAGACAAACGAGACCCGCTGACGTTTCTTCTAAAATCTGTTCGTAACCCAAATCTCTATATAATTTGAAGTGTGCAAATGTGTGCTCGGTTAAAAAACGATGAGTAGTATGAAGGAAGTCGTGAATGTGACACTCTTGTGGTTTCCCCTTCTTCAGCCGCTGCGACCTACCTACTTGTTGCTTACTTTGAGTGTCTCCTTTGCCTAGCCCCATCCTGAACAAATCGTCTATATTTTCGATTGATACCCCTTCGTCAAAAACACCGGAAGCAAGAATTACCTTGAGTTTACCAGTGATAAACCTACTTTTAACCATTTCTCTTCTATCTAAATCATCTTCGCCAGTTAGAACTTCATATTCTATGCCATCGTCTAGTTCTGCTTCCATATTTTTAATGTGGTCTAAGAATCTAAATAAAACAAGAATTTGCGATCCGTTATCGTATTTTTCTTTAATCTTCATAGCAGCAAAGCGATTTAAATATAAGTTGTTAACAACCCCAAGATTATATACATCTTGGTACTTCGCATCTTCTGGAATATTATTCGGCTCCGGGATTCTATACCAATGAATGATAGGTCTAGCGATTATACCTAAACTTATCAATTCCTGCTCTGGTATCTCATGGATCAATCCTCCGGTAGCCCCAATCAACAATAAATCATCTCCGCTAGCTCTCATAAAAGCTGTTCCAGTCACACCCACTCGATAATATGCATTCTTCATGTAATTACACAATGTATACCAAGTGTCACTCGAAGCGTGATGGCACTCGTCCATCAACAAGACTCTGATTCTGTTTGCGAATTCCACTGCTTCTGGGAGTGCTGGAATCTTCTCTTTTTTGGATTTTTTATCCAAACTAAGGAGACTTATCAGACTTTGGGTCATTGCAATAGTAACTCGTCTTGGTTCAAACACTCCACCCATGATGAGACCTACATCTTCACCCAACATGGCTTCAACCTCGTCGTGTAATTGTTTGGCGATAGATTTGTTATTGATAAGGATTACGGCTGGCTCTGGAACGAGTTTACACACAGCGCTAAGTACGCTGCTCTTACCTCCAGATGTTGGAATCTGGATAACCCCTCGTTCATACTTTAAAACCGCTCCTACGGCCTCAGATTGATGACCCCACAAGGTTCGTGTCTTTGTAGCATCCTTCGGATCAATCAGGCTTACCCTAGAAACATCATCTGGGCTTGGACGTAGGCAAGGAGACCTTTCATCGATATAAACGGCCTGCAAGCCATTCTGTTCCAGTACAGATGCTACTACAGTGAGGCATCCTGTAGGGAAATACGGTTTGCCTAGCTTCCCACCCAACAAGAGATGTTTTTTTCCATCCCAGACTCGACGCGCACCACAAACCGGGCATTTCCCAGACCACGCATTAATCTTCTGAAATCCACCCGGACACCGTTGACATATCCGATACAGCTTGCTCATGAAGAAGCCGGGAATGTAGTAAGACAGTGCCTTATCAACCTCAACCCTTGGGAAGTCCCCTTCAATGAAAGTATTGATATTTTGTATGCGTAGAACAGTTTTCATAAATAAAAATATGGGTAGATGTTTTTTTTACACCCACCCAAA
>Ga0302269_1000015_pt1 | contig 88337 bp, 79 predicted proteins | sample III_Bog_E2_2_FD_194560 | JGI IMG/M metagenome (GOLD analysis project Ga0302269, IMG submission 194560) | Peat permafrost microbial communities from Stordalen Mire near Abisko, Sweden - III_Bog_E2_2 | ecosystem: Environmental > Terrestrial > Soil > Wetlands > Peat | place: Sweden: Abisko...
CGCTATGTGCTGCATCTTCCGTCTAGTCCAATTCCGTATTCCATGATGGGCTACGAAGAGTATTCACGACCTCCCGGGACACTTCTAAAACCTTATGTTAATCACAATGAAATTCCCAAAACTCGATGATTCTATGCCCACAAAACAAATTTCGGTGCTCCTGGCTGAGGACAATGCGACCTTCCGAAAATCCATAAAATTGTTAGTTGAATTGGATGGAGATATCGATGTCGTGGGAGAGGCAAAAAACGGAAGTGAAGCCGTACGCTTGACCAAAAAGCTGCATCCGGAGGTGATTGTCATGGATATCGCCATGCCGCTGCTAAACGGATTGCAGGCGACCCGGCAAATCATGGATACTTTTCCTTCTATCAGGGTACTGATTCTTTCCGCAAATTCCGAGTCAGAATACTTTATTCAAGCAGTTACGTCGGGCGCATCCGGATACCTGATCAAGCAATCGTCGACCCAGTTCCTTCCGCAAGCAATTCGCGAAGTGCTGAAAGGAAACACCTATTTCAGCGCCTCGATTGCCAAAGCACTTCGTGAGCAATGCCAAAAAATATTTGATAAAACCGAGTTGGTAAAAAAGAAGTCCGCCCCTCTAACGCTTCAGACAGCAGCTTGAATGTTCTCGATTCAACCCGAGTGATTTTTGATATGCCTCCTCTTAGCGAAGTCGATGACGCTGGTTAATCTGATCAATCGTCAACGAGCTCCTGAAATCGTTCAATTTGAAAAGGCTAATAAGGTCAGCTTCGTGCGCTGGCCAAGCCGAGCAAATTTATCTGGGGGCGGCCCCACCTTCACCTCTCCGACGGGAACGACTTGCGCGAGATCGTAGCGTATTCTCATTTCGACCCATTTTTTTGGTCCCGGTTTACCATGGCCTCTTACTAATTTTCGCTGTTTCTTACTCATGGTTGCTTGGGCATGAAATCGATGCCAAGAACATCAACATCGGTCGACACGGGGGCTAAATGTCGCGGGAGTTCGCCGCATTGTCGCAAGCGCCTTGATCATCTCGTTTTCGAGATTCTTGAAGATTTGGGAAATCTTATGGGGTATTCACCCTATGGAAAGGGGGGGCCTTACCGGCCTATTTTAGTATCGATAGGAACCGTCGCTGCCTTTCCTTGTCAAAGAGCAACGATAACGCCGGTCGCGATGCCGCCCTGCGCAACATTGCACACCAGTCCGGATCGTGCGGCAACGGTAACCCAACAAATGAAGGGTCATTATGCCTCAGACGATAACCGAAACTTACGAAGGTCAGATCATCGCCGGAATATTTTCCGATCGTGAAAACGCGGACAAGGCAGTTCTGGCTTTTCGGGAGTTGAATATTCCCGAAAAGAATATCCAGCAGGTTGTTCAGTCCGACGAGAAGCAGGCCGTAGACGGTGACACCGATTTGGTGGAGGGGCGTGGCTTTTCCAAAGCCCAGGCCGTTTACTACGCGGGTGCTCTTGGTGAGGGAAAGATTCTGGTCGCGGTCTACGAGGTGGACGAGTCGGCTCCCATTATCGACATCTTCAATAGATGTAAGGCCGAATTTAACCCGAATGGCTCGCGCAATGTGCGCGAGGATGTTCTTGGCATGACCGCCACTGCCATCGCTGGTGCTGCTATTGGTGCTGCGGTTGGAGGGCCTGCCGGCGTTGTTGCTGGAGCAATTATGGGAGGCAGTTTGGGTGCCTCCGCTGGTAAGGCTTTAGAGCACAGGAAATAACCAAACGGACTATGAGTACCCTTGAAGCTGGCTCAATCTCCTCTCCGGGTGCATCCGCCAAGAGCGTTCAGAAAACCGAGCCGGGCGGGCTAACAAGCAAAATTGCATCCAGTCGCCTGCAAAAAGATGGACCCAATGCGATGCCGGATACGTCTGCGCATCCTCTTCGGAATGCCGTGGCCAAGTTCTGGGCACCCGTCCCATGGTTGCTTGAAGCGTCCATCTTGCTGGAGTTGGTGCTGCATAAGTATACCGAGGCGGGGATCATTGCGGGACTCCTCATCTTTAACGCAGCTCTCGCTTATTTTCAGGAGAGCCATGCCCAGGCCACACTCACAGCGTTAAAATCGCGCCTCGCCTTGAATGCTTCCGTTCGGCGTGACGACAAATGGAAGATCGTACCCGCGACCCAGTTGGTGCTCGGCGATCTGTTAAAGCTTTCCGTTGGCCGAGTGGTTGCCGCCGATGTGCATTTGGTCGAGGGATCTGTCCTGCTCGATCAATCGATACTGACCGGTGAATCGTTGCCCATTGAAGCTGGGCCCGGGTCGGACACCTACGCGGGGGCTCTTGTGAGACGTGGCGAAGCGACCGCCGAGGTTACAGCTACCGGCGTCCACACCAAATTTGGAAAAACGGCGGAACTTGTCCGCACCGCACATATTGCAAGTTCACAGGAAAAGGCCGTGCTCCGGATTGTGCGCAATCTCGCTATTTTTAACAGCGGCATCATTCTTCTGATTGGAGCGTATGCCTACGCTCATGCGATGCCCTGGAGCGAGATTACTCCCCTGTTGCTCACTTCGGTACTCGCGGCGATACCGGTTGCCCTGCCTGCAACCTTCACTCTTGCCGCAGCCCTTGGAGCCCGCGCTCTGGCCAAGTTAGGCGTACTTCCGACACGGCTCTCTGCAGTGGATGAGGCGGCAACGATTGATGTTTTATGCTCGGACAAGACGGGAACGCTCACCGCCAATCAGCTTTCGGTCACCAGCGTTCGGCCGATGCCTGGGTTTGACGAAGCCCATGTTCTGGGAATTGCGGCCCTCGCCAGCTCTGAGGGCGGCCAAGACTCAGTTGATGCAGCGATTCGTCTAGCTTCCACGGATAAACCCGCATCGGATCTGCCCAAAGTGGGGAGCTTTGTGCCGTTCGACCCAGCCAAGAAAGTATCGGAAGCGACGTGCACCGATGCGAAGGGCGGATCCCAGCGGATTATCAAGGGGGCTTTCGCCGCAGTCGTTGGCCTCACCGCTCCGTCGCCCACCGCTGCCGGTTTAGCCGACGAACTCGAGAAACAAGGCTTTAGGGTTTTGGCGGTAGCTGCGGGCTCTCCGACTTCAATGCAACTGATTGGCCTGATAGCGCTGAGTGATCCACCTAGGTCAGATTCGGCCTCGCTTATCTCGGAACTGCATGCCTTGGGGGTACGCACGGTCATGGTCACAGGCGATGCACCAGCAACGGCGGCCATCGTTGCCCATGCCGTGGGATTGGAGGGTGCAGTCTGCCCTCCTGGTTCGATTCCCGATCGCGTCGCACCACAGGACTTCGGGGTATTCGCGGGCATACTTCCCGAAGGAAAATATAACCTCGTCAAAGCGTTCCAGAAAAGCCGGTACACCGTCGGAATGTGCGGTGATGGCGCGAATGACGCACCTGCGCTACGACAGGCGCAAATCGGCATTGCTGTCTCCACGGCGACCGATGTTGCCAAGTCAGCGGCAGGTGTTGTCCTCACCGAACCCGGACTTGGTGGGATTGTTGCCGCTGTCAAGGAAGGCCGGATCACGTTTCAACGCATCTTGACCTATACGCTCAATTCTGTGATCAAAAAAGTGGCACAGGTGCTTTTGCTGGCCATCGGCCTGATCATCACTGGTCATGCGGTTTTGACGCCTCTCTTGATGGTCATCGTGATGATCACGGGCGACTTTCTGGCCATGTCGTTAACAACTGACCGGGTAGAGCCATCGGAAGTACCCAATGCCTGGCAAATAGGTAAGATTACCATTGCTGGGGTCATCCTGGGACTCTGCTTCCTCGCCTATTGCCTAGCCGTCCTGGCGGTGGGCAAATTCGAATTGGGCCTCGGGATCGCAGCGCTGCAAACTCTTTCTGTCGTCGCCATCGTCTATGGCAGCCAAGCTACTATTTACGCCATACGAACGCGTCGTCATCTGTGGGGGCTGCGCCCGACCCAATGGATGATATTCACGTCCGTGGCCGACCTCCTTATTATCTCAACGCTGGCCACTTTTGGGATTGCCATGGCACCGCTACCCGTCTCCGTGGTGGTCGGCGAATTCGGGGCCGCCGTCGTGTTTGGATTAATCCTGGATGGGGTGAAGATCCCTGTCTTTGCTCGGCTTGGAATATCGTAGCGAAGCGTCCCTGGTGACACTCGATCAACCTGTCGTTGGCAACGGTTTTGCCACTTAGCCCTGGCATCGTCGAAGGCGGCCGCCTCACGTGCAGATAAGCCCTTATCAAAACTAGTTCGCGAACGAAGAAGGGCGTGAGGACGACTCCTGCAAAGACATGGGTTTAGGAGTGTATGGGGTGTAGACCCCATACCGATGATGTCCTGTTCACGTAGGCTTTAGAAGCAGCTAGTCGATGGCTCTTACCGGGTTTCTTCACGAGCCAAATCACGAACTGACCAGAAAGAGGCAAATTTATGGAGCGCAGTATCAAGCATTTATACGGGGAAAAAATAGGCGCGTTGGATGGTGAAATCGGTCATGTGAAGGATTTTTACTTTGATGACCAGAGCTGGATTGTTCGTTATCTGGTTGTGGAAACCTTTACTTGGCTAACGGGACGCATGGTATTGCTCGCACCGAATGCCTTCGTGAATTTTGATGAGGATGGTGTCTCTCGCGGTGTGAATCTAACCCGGCAACAGATTGCGGACAGTCCTGCGCTCGCCACCCACAAACCTGTATCACGGCAATTTCAAGAAGAGTATTACCTTTATTATGGCTGGCCCGATTACTGGAACGGGGACGGATTATCGGGTTTGAGTACGATTTCCAATCCAGAACCAACATCCAAAGATCATTCCTCTCCACCACTCCATCGGGATGTTCCTTCACCTCAAAGTCCTGACGCCCATCTGCGGAGCACACAGGCCCTAAACAACTACCACATTGAAACCTCGGAAGGCCCCATCGGGCATGTCACCGACTTCATCGTCGATGGCAAAATTTGGGCCATAACTCATGTGGTCATCGAGACGGGACAATGGCTTTGCAGCAAAGAGATCGTAATTTCACCGAAGCAGATTGAGCGCATCAGTTATACCGAATCGAAGATCTTCGTAAGCGTGACCAAGGATGATATTCTCAACGGTGCACATTTCCATTTGGCTCCGTGGGTCTTCAATGGTTCACCACTCTCAACCGTTGATTTATGAGTCGAATTGAAGGTGCATGTTTAAAAGGATAATTAGCATCTCATCTCCTATTCGGTTGAACAGTTTCAAACTCTGCTTCGAGACGGCATCCTAACCTCTGGAAATGTAGCTTGAGTATGCGTGTTTACGCTTGCTTCATCATCTCAGTCGTCAGAGGATCTTCCTGACATCGAAAATCCAGACTAGGTTCAAAGCTGCCTAAGCGCCCATGCGCCTGGGTGGTGCTTAGCAGCCTTTGCGCTAACTTTTTGGTCAGAACACCCTCTTTTACGCGCCATCGCCAGTTTCCTTTGGCAATTCCAGGAAAATTCATTCGGGCTTCCGACCCCAGCTTCAGGAGGTCTTGCAGCGGCACAATGGCCGTCTCCGAAGGAGAAGCCAGCGCCTTATCGATCATCGCCCAGACAACATCCTCATCGCGGGCACTCAATAGTCTTTGCAAGTCGCGACGTTGTTGGTCGTTCAACGTCGTGTACCAACCTTCTGTAGTGTCGTTATCATGTGTTCCCGTATAGACAACGGTTCTGATCGGATGGAGTTCGGAGGTAAGGGAACGGCCTTCGAGATATGAACCGAACTCGGATTGAAGCAACTGCATGCCCGGGATCTTAAGTTGGTCGATTAGAGCCACCACTTCGGTAGTTGTGGCACCGAGATCATCTGCGATGAAAGGCAGGAATCCGAGGGCGGTCTGGACGGCTTTGAAAAAGGATTCCCCTCCTCCCGGCTCGTACTTTCCGTTCAAAGCGGTCTTGGCTTGGACGGACACTTCATACGTGCGGACAAAGCCGATAAAATGATCCAAACGATTGACATCGAAACGTCTGAAAGCCATACGCAGGCGTTCAACCCACCAGCGATAGTTCTCCTCGCGAAGCGCCTCCCAGCAATAAATGGGAAGGCCCCAAAGCTGCCCTGTTTTGGAGAAATCGTCCGGAGGAACTCCCGCCACCACGGTAGGAGTTCCGCCAGCATCCAGTTTGAAGAGTTTTGGGTGGGCCCAGACATCGGCGCTTTCGTGCGCCACGAACTGTGGGATATCACCGATCATGCGGACTCCTTTGGAAGCGCAGTAAGCCTTCAACTCTTTCCACTGAACTGAAAACTGCCATTGAACAAACTGATGGTACCGAATGTCATTGGCCAGGTGATTTCTCGCGGAATCGAGGGCATCTGGCTGCCGTGTGCGCAGATCCTCTTTCCAATAGGTCCAATTGGACGTGCCCTCGCTGTCTTGAATGGCAATAAATAACGAAAAGTCCCCGAGCCAGAAAGACTCCGCATGTGCGAATACTGCGAACTCCGACTGACTTTTGCCGTGCCTGGTTTTAACAAATTGTTCAAATGCCTTTTTTAACCACCGTTTCTTTAGGCGAACGGCAGCGGTATAGTCCACCGTTCCCTCTTCAACATGGGTAAAGACCTCGACGTCCCGTCGGTCAAGCAGACCTTGCTCAATCAACCTATCTGGACTTATCAGCAGCGGATTGCCCGCGAAGGCAGAAGACGATTGGTAAGGTGAGTTTTCTTCCCCTGTTGGACCGATCGGAAGCATCTGCCACCAACGCTGTCCGCCAGCGACCATGAAATCAACGAAGGCGGTTGCCGCAGGCCCCAGATCGCCGATTGGATAGGGGCTCGCAAGGGAAGTAAGATGGAGAAGTATCCCAGAGGCTCGGTGATTCATACGGACCTAGTTCTCAAGCCAGATTCTCGCTTTTGCGCCAAAAGAATCCGTTTAAGCTAGGTGAGGAGCGTACAATAAGCCGGGAGGCCTTGTCGGATCGATGGGGTGTTCACCCCATAGGGATGGCTGGTGCCAGTATGCCACAATCTGTGTTGATACCAACGTGGCTTAAGCTGTATGACTCAAGTACCTCGATCCCTATCAGATGCCAAGGTCCCGAAAACCTCGATATCTTCCGTCTGGTCTTTTCTTCTCGCCCAACCCGGTTGGCTCAAAATCGGCGCAGGCATCGGATTGGGTCTGATCGTTTTGGTGCCGGTTTTATATTTCGCGCTTAGGGGCAAACCAACGGTCCTGGTCATCTACGGCGATGTCGATATCCGAGACGTCAATCTCGGCTTTCGCGTACCCGGTCGGATCGAGACTGTCCTGAAGGACGAGGGTGATCCAGTGTCTCAAGGTGAATTAGTCGCAAGCCTCGATCAGTCGATTTATAAAGATGCCCTAGCCGAGCACGCCGCCGATGTGGAAGTGAAGGCCGCCATCCTCAAGGATGCTGAAGTCACGCTGAAGCGTGACGTGGTCATCGTCAAAAGCGGCGGCATCTCCCAGCTGACCTACGATAACGATCTTTCCGCCCTCGATCAGGCCTTACCGAGCCTTCACCTAGCGCAGGCGCAACTCGCTTCGGCTCAAACCGATCTTGACGATGCGGAAATCCATTCACCTTCGGATGGCGTCGTGATCACCCGGGCCGAGGAACCGGGTGCAATTGTCCCGTCCGGGAATACGGTGCTGACGGTTTCTCTTTATCACCCCGTCTGGGTTCGGGCCTATATCGCAGAGAGTAACCTCGGCGACGTCCATCCCGGCGAAGAGGTCGAGGTATTTACCGACACGCAACCCGACCATCCTTACCACGGGAAAGTCGGCTTCGTTTCTCCCGAAGCCGAATTTACCCCAAAATCGGTCGAAACCACGGATCTTCGCACTTCGCTTGTGTATCGCTTACGCATCGTCATCGATGATTCCGGTCCGCAATTGCGCCAGGGCATGCCCTGTACCGTAAAAATTCACCTTCGCTGAATCATGCCAGATGTCCTCGTTCATCTTGATCGGGTGATGAAATCTTTTCCTTACTCAGAGAAGGCAGCTCTTGAGGAGTTGACCGCGCAAATTATGCCAGGAAAAGTGACAGGGTTGGTCGGTCCCGATGGAGCGGGAAAGACCACGCTCCTGCGTTTGATGGCGGGTCTGATGCACGTGACCTCAGGCACCATCAAAATCATGGATTTGGATCCCATCAGGGATACGTCCGAACTACGCAAAATCATTGGCTACATGCCCCAAAAATTCGGTCTCTATGAAGATCTCTCCGTCCAGGAGAACCTTAACCTGCACGCCGATTTGCGCGACGTGACCGGCCATGAACGCGAACAGGAATTTCAGCATTTGCTCAAGTTGACCGACCTAACGGGTTTCACGGATCGCCCGGCAGGCAAGCTTTCGGGCGGCATGAAACAAAAGCTGGGCCTGGCTTGTGCCCTCTTGGGGCGACCCAAATTGTTACTTCTCGATGAGCCGGGGGTCGGCGTCGACCCTATTTCGAGACGCGAGCTGTGGCAGGTAGTGCGCGATCTAGTTGCCCAGGATATTGCCTTGGTTTGGAGCACTGCTTATCTGGAAGAAGCTGAGCTTTGCGACGATGTTCTACTTCTCAGCGAAGGCCGGATGCTCTTCAACGGCCCACCGAAAGAAATGACCTCACGTTTGGACGGTCGGTGCTTTCAATTGCGCGAAATTGCAGGGAGTCGTCGAGAGGTGCTGACCCGCGTTCTGGACAGGAATGAAGTTCTCGATGCGGTGATTCAGGGAAACAGCGTCCGAGTGGTCTTGCGGAAGGACGTGGAGAAACCGAAACTGGAAGATCTCCATGCTGGACCGAAGGCCCATTGGGTTCCCATCCCCCCTCGGTTTGAGGATGCTTTTCTGGATGTCCTGGGTGAAAAGCCGCCGGGAAAATCACCTCTTGCGGACCACTTGGACAATCTGCAGAAAGACGGATCAACCGTAATCGAGGCCACCCACCTAACAAAACGTTTTGGTGATTTTACCGCAACGGACGACGTGAGCTTCAAGGTCGTGCGCGGCGAAATCTTCGGGCTTTTGGGGCCCAATGGAGCGGGGAAATCAACCATCTTCAAAATGATGTGCGGTCTGTTGCAACCAACATCCGGCAAAGCTTTGGTGACCAATATCGATCTCAAAACCAGCGCCAGCCAGGCAAGGCAACACCTCGGTTACATGGCCCAGAAATTTTCTCTCTATGGCAATCTAAGTGTGCAGCAGAACCTGATGTTCTTTTCCGGAGCTTACGGGCTCGATGGTAAGGAGCAACAGCAGGAAGTAGCCGGTATGGTCCAGATTTTTCATCTAGAGCCCTATCTCAAAGCGTCCGCTGACAGCCTGCCCCTAGGTTTCAAACAGCGGCTGGCCCTGGCCTGCGCCATGATGCATCGTCCGGATATTCTCTTTCTGGATGAGCCGACCTCCGGGGTGGATCCGGTGACTCGGCGAGAATTTTGGACCCACATCAACAGCGTGGTCGAAAAGGGGGTGACCGTCATGGTGACGACCCATTTCATGGACGAAGCGGAATATTGTGACCGGATCGGACTCGTTTTTCGAGGAAAACTTATCGCGGCCAATACCCCGGACGAACTTAAGAAGATGGTCCGCACCGACAAGAATTCGGATCCCAGCATGGAAGATGCCTTTATTGAACTCGTGACCAAGGATCGCCATGAACAAAACTAAGGCGCAATCAGAAGCCATTTCATGGCGTCGACTCAAGGCGCTTTGCTTGAAGGAGACCCTTCAGATCATCCGCGATCCGAGCAGCAACCTGATCGCGTTTGTGCTCCCGCTGATCATGCTTTTCATCTTCGGTTACGGGATCAATCTCGACTCCGGGGCCACAAAAATTGGTCTCCTCGTTGAAGATCAGAGCGAGGAGGCACATCGATTCGCTGCCAGTTTCTACGGTTCTAAATATTTCTCCGTCTTGCCGGCGCAGAACCGAAAACAACTCAACGACGAAATCATGGATGGCACCATTCGTGGCTTTGTCGTCATTCAACAAAATTTTAGCGACGACTTGAAGCGCCCCGGAAATTCCGCCCCCGTTCAAGTCGTAACCGATGGGGCAGAGCCTCAACTTGCGGCCTTCGTGCAGGGTTACACCCTCGGTGCATGGCAGGACTGGCTTTCGCAACGGAATTTGGCCCAGGGGATTCGCACTCCGGGCCAGATCGGAGTTCAGGAGCGCTTCTGGTTTAATCCATCTGCCGATAGTCGCAATTTCCTCGTACCCGGCTCCATCACGTTAATCATGACTGTGGTGGGCGCACTTTTGACCTCGCTGGTGGTCGCGCGGGAATGGGAGCGGGGCACCATGGAAGCCCTGTTGGCTTCGCCGATGACGCGAACCGAGTTTTTGCTTTCCAAAATAATTCCCTACTATGTCTTAGGCATTGTTTCACTGATGATTTGCGTCACCGTTGCTGTGTTCGTGCTCGGCGTACCTTTTCGGGGTTCGATCTTCGCGCTTTTCCTGGTCTCAACCCTCTTTCTTCTCACCACCCTCGGCGCAGGTTTGCTGATTTCCACGCTCATGAAGAATCAATTCAATGCCGCGCAAGCTGCACTCAATCTGGCCTTTCTTCCTTCCATGATGTTTTCAGGCTTTATTTATGAAATCAGCAGCATGCCCTCGCCTATCCGAGCAGTTACCTACCTTTTTCCCGCGCGCTACTTCGTTACCTGCATGCAAACCCTTTTCCAGGCCGGTGATCTATGGCCGATACTGCTTCGCAACAGCATGTTCCTTCTGGTCTCAGGTATCGCGCTGATTGGGCTAACCGCACGCTTCACGCGGAAGCGCCTCGATTAATACCGCCATGTTCAAACGAATTCGCGCCCTTATAATCAAGGAGCTCCAGACCCTCTTTGGAGATCCTCAGAGCCGATTTCTGCTTTTCCTTCCCGTCATTCTTGACACAGCCCTGTTTCCTTTTGCGGTAACGCTGGACGTGCAAAACAACACTCTGGCCGTGCTCAATCGCGACGCGGGCCCGGCATCCATTGAACTGGTTCAACGTTTTTCCCGTGCCGAAGCCTTCACCCATTACATCAACCTGGAGAGTGAGCAAGCGATGAAAAACACTATCGACAATCAGGATGCGCTTCTTGTTGTTTACATTCCTATCGATTTCTCCCGCAAAGTGGCTTCGGGGCAGGAGGCCGACATTCAAGCCATCGTCGATGGACGTCGCTCCAACAGCGGGCAAATTGCGTTGGGGTACGTACAATCGATTGTTCAGTCCTACGATAATGAGCGACTGGTCGAAGCCGGACAAATGGCTCCTTCACAGATTATCCTGCGCCATTGGTTTAACCCGAACCTCGATTACAAATTTTTCGTTTTACCGTCTCTCGTCGCCTTGATCACGACCATCAGCGTCTTGATCGTGACTTCACTCTCCATCGCTCGCGAACGCGAGCAGGGAACTTTTGATCAACTGCTGGTTTCTCCCCTCACCCCGGGAATGATCATGGTCGGCAAAACCGTTCCGGCTGTCCTTGTCGCCATGATTCAAGGCACCCTGATCCTTCTGGCCGCCGTCTTTCTCTATCGGGTGCCCTTTGAGGGCTCTCTCGCTCTGCTTTATTTAAGTATCTTTTTTTATGCAATTGCTGTTTCCGGTATCGGTCTGCTCATTTCCTCTATTTGTGAAACCCAACAGCAGGCCTTCCTTGGCGTCTTCACCTTCATGATGCCAGCGGTGATGCTCTCGGGTTTCGCCGCACCAATCGACAACATGCCAGGGTGGCTGCAAGTTGTGACAGAAGCCAACCCGTTGCGGCACCTGATCGTCCTCGTTAAGAGCATCTTTCTCAAGGGATCTTCGACCGGGTTTGTTCTCGATCACATCTGGCCCTTGGTGCTGATCGCTCTTATCACCAACCTCGCGGCCAATTGGATGTTTCGCCGAAAAATCGCCTAACTCTCGTGTTTACGCCCAATCCAATGGGCCATTTAGGCGTCAGTGGCCGACTTCCAAATTATCTCAATGTTGGCTAATTGCGGGATCGCCATCGCACCGGTACGCTTCAGAACAAAATACGAACATCGGGACTATGCGCCTATGGGGTGAACACCCTATATCGAAAGCGGCGACGCAGGTTAATGTAGATGTACTGTTATACCTCGAGAAAACATGAACTCGGAGACGGCACCCATCGTTTGCGAAAAAAGCGACCCTTATGATCACCACTGAAAAATCTTCCCCTACGCTTCCGATTGCTAGCATCCCCGATTTGAGGTCGGAACCTGAGGGCATTAACTTCAGCGTCGCCGTCGCTGTAAAAGGTTTCGGTAAATTGAAAATCCGCCCCATCCAACTCGATGATGAAGAGGAAATGATTGCCTTTCATAAGCGCCTCTCAAAGGAAAGCATCTACATGCGTTATTTTGAATTTTTAGGACTGGATGAGCGCACTTCCCACGACCGACTTGTTCGAATCTGCAAAAATACTGGTGAGTCCTACGCCATCGTGATGGAAGCCGCTGCAACCCCGCAACGATTGGAATCCATTTTGGCCGTTGGGAGAATTACGACAACAGACAAGCCTTATGTTGCCACCTTCGATACATTGATCGTTACAGAAAAGAACGAGCTGCATTTAGCGAAAGTACTGATCAAACAACTGGTCAAGCTGGCCCGGGCATTTGGGTTCCAGACGTTGACGACAGAGTTGTTGGTTGCCGATCACGATACATTGAACTTATGTCGTGGGCTGGGATTCTCTTCTCATAGTCTTCTGGAAGACGGCTTGGTACGCGTCACGCACGAGTTATAATCCGCGACAAGTTTTTCTCGACAGAACTGCGACCAGTGGAGGTCTATTTTCGATGTTCCGCTATCTCGCCGGAGACAGCTCCGACCCCGCCTCCGACAACAGCGCCCACGATTGCTCCAACTGCGGTACCAACTGGCCCCGCGACAATTGTTCCAATTGTACCACCTTCCGCAGCGCCTGCCGCTCCCCCCATCGCTGCACCTGCCAATGCACCAACGGTTAAACCTGCAACGTCATCCCGAAAGTTGTAAGAACCATCAGGATTATATTCAGCCTTGTTGGCGTCGAATATATCGATGATGGGTGCGGGTTGTTTCACGTTGTGCACGATCACGAGGACTTTTCCATTGCGGACGGTATCGTTGAGTGACACCACCTCCTCAATGTCGTGTTCCTTCACGCCCGCGTCGCGAAAGGCCTGAATGGCTTTGTCCGCGTTGGTCCGATCTGAAAATACCCCGCCGATGTTCTGGCGATGGTCCCACCGCTTGGTTGTTTTTGGCATATTGGTTCTTTGGTTGAAACGGCTTTGCTCAGGGCTCCTCCAAAATCGTCCGCAGGGTCTTGAGCAAGGTCCCCGCTGTATAGGGTTTGGTCAGGAAGTGCTTGATGCCCGCGCCGGAGGCCTTGGTTGCATCCGAATTCGCATGCAGACCGCTCGCCGCAATGATTTTGATCGCTGGATTTATCTTCGACAGGGCACGGATGGTAGCCGCGCCGTCCATGATCGGCATCGCCATATCGGTCAGAACGACGGCAATCTCATTTGCGTGTTGCGCGTAGCTGGCCACCGCTTCCGCGCCGTCCGTGGCCGTTAAAACCCGGTAACCGAAAGCCTGCAGGGTCTGGGTGGTGATGGTGATAATGGAGGCCTCGTCATCAACCAGCAAAACCGTTTCACCGTTACCTCGGGGCAGACTGGCCTGTTCCAACTGTGTCTTTCGAGCTTCAGACGACATCTCCATCGCTGGCAGATATACTTTGAAAGTTGTGCCTTTATTGGGCTCGCTATAGACATTGATGATTCCGCCATGACTCTTCACGATGGCCATCACCGTCGAAAGGCCCAAGCCGGTACCCTTGTTGATTCCTTTAGTGGTGAAGAAGGGCTCGAAAATCTTTTCTAGAATGTTCGGCGGTATGCCGGTTCCCGAATCACTCACGGTGATTTGAACGTACCGTCCGGCTTTGGCCTGGATATTCATCGCAGCGTAGTGTTCATCCAACACACTGTTCTCGGCTTCAATGGTTAGATTGCCGCCATGAGGCATCGCATCCCGGGCATTCACGCACAAGTTCAAGAGAATCTGGTGCACCTGAGTGGGATCGCCCAGGATCGTCCAGATATCGTTGGGAATCGCAAACCGCAGGAGAATGTTCTTTGGGAAGGTGTCCTTGATAATGCTTTCGATGTCTTTCAAAAGATGTTTGGGCTGAACCTCAACGCGTTCACCTTCCAGGCCACGTGCAAACGAAAGGACCTGACGTACGATATCGGCACCCCGCTTGGCGCTCACTTCAATGGTGTCCAGGACGCTCTTGGCCTGAGGATCGCTGGCCGTGAGCTTCAGTATGTCGATGGACATCAGGATCGGGGCCAGAATGTTATTGAGATCATGCGCGATCCCGCCAGCCAGGGTGCCAATGCTTTCCATTCGCTGGGCCCGCATAAACTGGGCTTCGATCAGCTTCTTCTCCGTGATGTCGGTGTTGATTGCGAGGATCGATTTGGGCTGTCCCGCATCGTCCCGAATAAGAGTCCAGCGGGCTTCGATGGTGATCTCTCCCTTTTCCTTGGTGAGGTGCTGGAGTTCGCCATGCCATTCGCCCTGGCTAATTGCCAGCCCGTGTACTTTTTCGAATATTTTAGAATCGGTGTAGAGAAGGCTGCCAATATTTCGCCCCATGACTTCCTGACTCGTCCAGCCGTACATGCGCTCGGCACCCTTGTTCCAAAACAAGATTTTGCCTTCGAGGTCTCGGACCAGGATCGCATCCTGCGCCTTGTCGAGAAATGCAGCCTGTTCCGCGATTTGCTTCTGAGCCTTTTTCCTCTCGGTGATGTCGCGGATCATGCCCAGGATGTTTCCATCGGGCATCTGGGTCGCTATGACCTCTGCCCCAAAGACCGAACCGTCTTTGCGTCGGAACAGCCATTCCCGGTGATGATCGGACGCTGCTTTTATCTCGCCCAACGCGGTTTCAATTTGCGGGATCTCCGACTTTGCGACGATGTCTGAAGCACTTCGCCCGATTAGTTCATCACGAGAATAGCCGAGCATCCGGCATATGCTCGCGTTGCCATCTACGTAAACACCTTCAGCATTGGCGATAGCAATGCCGTCCGGGGCATATTCAAAAAGCGTGCGGTACCGCGCTTCACTCGTTCGTCGTGCCTCTTCTTCCCTCTTGCGCTCGGTCAGATCGACAACGAAACAAACGCCCTCTTCAGGGCTATCCTCGAAGGTTGATGCGCCGATGATCACAGGCACCCGCGAGCCATCCTTGTGGATGTAGGCTTTCTCATAGGGCGCGCAGAATTTAGTCGCAGCAATTTTTTCAAGACAGATCCGGTCAGCCTCGGCGAATTCTGGTGGCGTCATGGCTGACCAATTGAGCAAGCCCGCTTCCAGGGCATCGCGGGTAAAGCCCAGGAGTTTCAGAAAAGCATCGTTGGCATCCGTAATCTCTCCTTTTAAATTCCAAAAGATCACGCCCTGCGCATTGGATTGGACGAGACGGCGAAAGCGTGCATCCATCCTCTTTTTCTCGGTGATGTCCCGATAAGCCCAGAATCTTCCAAAAAATTGCCCGTCCTGCCCCAGAACCGGCGCGGTGTATCGGTCAAAGCATTTACCGTTAATCAGATCGAGTTCATCGTGGCTGATCTCGTTCGGATGGGCGTAAAGATAGGCCACTTTCGCGGAAAAGGCCTTGGAGTCCTTTACCTGTCCGGTAATCCAATCGAGTCGCCGCCGATGGTCCACAGAGTGGGCAATTTCCTCGGGAGGATTCCACAAATCGATCATTTTTTGATTTTGCAGGACCTTCCTCCATTCACCATCGACGATAATGATGCCATCCGGGGAGGAATTAAACTGGGCCTCAAACAAGGCCGTTTTCCACATGAGTTGCCTCTTGATCTCCATCTGTTCGGTGATGTCTTGGGTGGTGCCGACCAGCTTGGTAGGCAGGCCCGTTTTCTCGTCCAACAAGACTTGCGCCACCTCTTGGACAGTGCGCTCTTCACCATTAGGTCGGATGAGTCGGTGGACAATGGAGTATTGCTGATTCGTGGCAATCGCATTGGCGACGGCGGCCTGCATCGCTTCATGTTCCTCCTTCGGAACGAGTTTTAAAAACATCTCATTGCTGGGCTCAATCGTGCCTGGCTCATAACCGGCAATACGGAACATTTCGTCGGAACATTGGACCGGCTTTTCGTTAACTTTTCTTTCGTTGGAAAGTCCGATTTCCCAACTGCCGATATGGGCGATGCGCTGGGCAGCCACCATGTTTCCTTCGCTCGAGATCAGGGCCAACTCAGCTAGTTTGCGATCCGTGATATCAACATGCATGATTACCGCGCCTTCCGAGCTCCCCTCACGCACTGGCACCACGCGGAGAAGGAACCACCTCTGAACTGCGGGTGAATGACACGGATATTCCATCGTGAAAACATCAATTTCGCCGTCGAGCACCCGTTGAATACCAAGGCTGACTTCCTTAGCTTTTTCTGACCAATTTCCGATGGCGTTGTCGCAGACTTGAAAATAGTTCTGACCGACACCCAAATGAGAAGCTTTAAGCGCGTTGTCTAGGGCGAACTGTCGCCACTGTTCGTTCACGGAAAGGATCACGCCCTGTTTGTCGATTAGCGCGATGTTTGCAGGCAGCGCATTGAGAATTGAAGACTGTGTTGCAGCGGAGTTGCGAAGCACCTCTTGGTTCCTTTTCCGCTCGGTTATATCGCGGACGTTGCATTGGATCACATTTTTGTCACCAGCCTCGTAGACATTGCTGACAAACTCTACGGCGATATCACGACCATCCCTCGTTTTTAGCGGCAGGTCTTCGTAACGGACATAGCCGTGCTGCTGGAGTTGTTCCAGCATGGCCTTGTTGGACTCAATGTCCCTGAACGGACTTAACTCGCCTACGGTTTTACCGACCATCTCGTCGTGAGTGAACCCCAGGAGCTTAGCCAGAAAGGGATTTATGTCGTCGATACGTCCGGTCTCAACGTCCAGAATCAGGATGCCGTCCTGGGCTGCCTCGAAGAGGCGACGATATCTAAGTTCGGAAGCGAGGAGAGCCCGTTCCGTTCGCGTCGCCTTGGAGGTTCCATCCCCGTTTTGATGATTGGTGCTCATGATTTTGTCCCGCTCGTGTAGTCCCAAGCACAAAATCGCCTTCCAACATCAAAACATCTTGGGGAGCAGTAACCTAATCATGCGCTGAAAAGTCCGCGACTCTATGGGGTGTTCACCCCATAGAGCATCCCGGCCAGATGTACGAAATTATACAGTTCGCGCTACGGTTGATTGAACGCTGCTTTCGATGATGCCGGTGGCTATGGCAAAGCGGGTAAGGCCAGCGATATCGTGAATATGCAACTTATCCATCAAATGCTGACGATGCTTTTCGACAGTCTTAACGCTGATGTCAAGTTCCAAGGCGATTTGTTTGTTCGCATGACCTTCCGCGATCAACTGGATTAGTTCGTTTTCACGCGAGGTCAAGCGGAGACCTTGCTTTTTGTTCAGGCCACGCCCCTTAGGTGAAATCTGGTAGTCCTCGCTTAAATTTTTGGCAATCGCGGGGGTGAAAAAGGTTTTGCCTCGTTGCAATTCGTGAATCGCCTTCGTCACCACTTCGATGGAGGCCTGCTTCACCACATAACCGGAAGCCCCTTCCTTCAAGGCCTGTTCGACATATTCAGGATCGCTGTGGGCCGAAAGAATGAGCACCTTGGTACCCGGGAAGCTCTTGAGAATCTGCCGGGTCGCTTGGATACCATTGAGGAGCGGCATCGCAATATCCATGACCACAACTTCGGGATGAAGGTCGCCGGTCATTTGGATCGCTTCGCGTCCGGTCGTGGCTTCGGCCACGATGTCGATGTCACCATCAGCCTGCAGCAAGACGCGCAAGCCTTGCCGAACGACGACATGGTCTTCGACCAGGAGAACGGCGACTCTTTTCATAATAACAAGCTTACTCCTGAAAGTCGCTTTCACCTAGGCCTATCGCGGGCGCGATGCTTCATGCCGTGCCCTACCTTGGCAGCTTAATCCAAAAGGTAGGGTTTTACCCCATATCCACGGGGCATCTGATTGTTTTACTCGGAGCCTATGGAACTGGTGGCTAAAGAATCGCTTCGCATTGTCCACGTTGAGGACGATGGTGACTTCGCCGATCTGACCAGCCGCTTTCTGAAACGTGCAGGTTTTGGGCACCCCGTCGCTCACTGCAACGACGGAGCTCACGCGCTCGATTATCTTCAGATGATTGAGGCGGATCGCGCGCCACATGTCATCCTGCTTGATCTCAATATTCCAAGAATTAATGGATGGGAGGTGCTTCGCTGGATACGCCAGTCGTACTTTGAGCCTGATGTTGCCGTTTACCTGCTAACTTCCTCGGGCGACTCGTATCAATTGGAACATGAGTTGGGGGCTGGCGTGACCAAGTATTTTCCCAAGAATTGCTCGTTTGACGCCCTGATCGAAGCGCTCGACCAGCGTATCGCCATCCATAATCACCGGCAACTGGCAGCCGTTCGGGAAATGAAGGAAATGATGGCTGAGCTTACCCTGCTCAGCGAATTCATTGATGACATGATGGTCCTGGCCGATACCGATGGACGAATCGACTGGGTCAATAAGCCTGGTATCCGAACCTGCCGTTATGCCATGGAAGAACTGCAAGGGAAGACCGATGGCATGCTTCTACGAGAGCCCGAATCGAAAAAAGGGACCATCGAAATGCTCCACGATGCCATCCAATCAGGGCGTCCCATCGAATGCCGAATCCTCAACGGCAACAAAGGCAGAACGCCCTACATCATCCATCTCTCCTTTGATCCGGTGTTTTACAATGGACGATCACACCGATTTCCACCTCAAAAGAAGGTTCCAAGCGGAAGAAAACTTCGCGTGGTATCGAAATCAAAAGCGATCATACGACCGTTTCAGTGTGGATCGACAATTACCCGTCAACTCTGATCCAGTTATCGATTTTTTCGCTTAAATAGCCAGTAACCGTCGGAGGCAGGCTTGACGGTCCAACCGTTCTCATCCGCGACCTGCGATGTTTCGGATATGAGGTCGATGCCACTGACGCCCAGCAGGGATTTCAAAATATCTTCAGGGACGAGAATCGACTCGGACTCATCGTGGCAACAGGAGGCTCCATTCATCTCATGAGTTTCAGATGAGTTATCCACTGGCACACGGCCGACGGGAGAACTTAATGACGTTGGCGGCCATGGCGAGTTGAAGAATGTTACCAGCGCATCTTTCGCCACTAGCACCGTAGGTGGCAGCGATCAAGTCGCCCAAAGTCAGGCCCCTGGTTTCGGTCGGGTGGAGGGAGATTTTAGTTTTTTGTAGTAATTTCATAAGAAATATAAGTTGACCCTAGCTAGAAGGGCATAAGCCGTGCCATGGGGTCTTACCCCCACTCTCTTTTGACTCAATTTCATCAGCAGATCGTTGCTTCGCTTAAAGAGCGTAATACTTCCAAAAGGCGACTCCCGAAGCTGATAGAGTGTAAAGAAGAAGAATGGCAATCAGGATTGAGAGGGGAATCAGCCAAATCGCAAAAACGAAGAGAACGACGCCAACCAGGGAAAGCCCCATATAAACGACATCAACTTCTCCGATTTTTGGAAACGTCGCCAACTTGCCCGCAGGTTTTTTGGTGATCAAAAGTGGCATGGTTTATCAGGAAGATTGGGCTGCGCCCACTGGTTTAGCAGTCGGCGCAGCCACTGATTAGTCGTGCTTGATTGACGTAGCCATTCGTTAGTCGTCCGAATCGTCGGACCAGTCGATGTCGAGTTGGTCATCCACCGAAGTTACCCCGGCTGCCGCCCATGCGATTCGCACCGCTTCCTCGCGTTCGGAGTAGTTGCTCACCGTGCCACGCAGGGTGACCTTGGTACCGGAAACCGCCACCTCGATGTCGCTATCGTCCAACAAGGCATTCCGTTCGAGGGCGCGTTCAATATCGGATTCGATAACCGGAGCAGAAGCTTTCGGTTTGATTTTAATCTCATTCGTGACGCCTTTGACACCGGCGAGCGATTGTACCGCACGCTCAGCTTCGTTTTTCTCAAACCACCATTCCAATTCGCCTTCCAGGGTGATCCAGCCGTCGCTGACCGTGAGCTGGACTTTCCCCGTGGGAATTGAGGTGATCCATTTGATTTGATTGGCAGCGGTAGTCGCGATATCTCCGTCGGTCCGGACAAATGAATCCCAGAGCTTGACCTTGATGTCGTCCGCGATGGCCGTTACCCCGGCAACACGCTTGGCGGCCCGAACTGCTTCCCATTTCTCGGCATAGTTGGTGGCGTAGCCGTTCAGGGTCACGGTGCCGTCTTTGACCAGGACACCGATATCGGTGACTTTTACGCTCGGCTCGTATTTGAGTTCGGCCAGCACGTCGGTTTTGATTTCAGCATCACTTTTTGCATCTATTGTTTTCATGGTTAGAATCCTTGTTTTCGGGTTATGGTTGGGACGGAATCGTCCCGTGGTTTTCTGAAGAGGAAGGGTCACTCCAAATGCGGCTGCGCGCTATGGGGTCTTTACCCCACCTTCCTGCAGGATACTCGGGTCTAGCGGCTGAACTGGAGTTAACTTCTCTATCCAAGGATGCCCCAGCCATCGACTCAAAATATTGCGAGAACCAAGCAGCCGAGCTTGTCGTGCCTAACCGTACCATCACCGATCACACGCTTCATGTGCTTTTTTAGACTATTTGAGAGTACTGCCCGCCAAATAAGTCCTATCTATCCTCGGAAGATATCAAAAGGCTCGATCTTTATGACCTTGCGCACTCCGATGTAGCTTGAAATCCCGGCGATCACCAGGACCATGCCGAAGGCCAGCCCCAGATTCCAGTAGGTGATCATCGCCGAATAGTTGGGTACCCATAATCGGGCCATTGAGATGATGAGCGTGACCAATCCAATGCCCAGGCCATAGCCGGTAACGGCGGTAAAGGTGGCCATGAAAAGAATCATATAAACCAGTTCGCGTCCCTTCGCTCCAATGGCCTTTAAAGCGCCGAATCTCTCCAGATTTTCCAGGATAAAAGTATAGAACGTTTGGCCGGAAATCGTAAGACCGACAACGAAGGCGATGACAGTCATCATGAGGATGTTAATGCCGACCCCAGTCTGAAAAATGTAGAAATTGGTGATACGGGATTTAAACTCATCTTTGGTCAGGGCGACATAGCCGAGCTTGGCGACCTGTTCCTTAATGCCCGCCACCGCAGCCGCGTTTTTCGGCTGGACCAGAAGGTAAGAGATCGTGAAATGGGTGGTCGGAATGTCTTCAATGGCGCGGTTGTAGGTGGTGTAAAGCGTCGGCACGCCGTTCAGTCCGTTAGAGACGACCCGTGCAATGCCCGCGATGACAACCCGGTGGTCATTGAGTTCGAATGTGGTGCCGATCTGCGGGTTTTCCAGCTTTGAGAATTCCGTGTCGTCGACCACGATATACGAGTCGTCATTATAAATGTCATGAATATCGCCCTTTTCAAGTAGCGGTCTTCCAAAGAGGCTATCGTCGTCGAGGCCGACGACATTGGCTGGTTGATAGGTGCCGTCGGCAAGCTTAACCTGGGCAGCACCGATATAGACGGGTACGGCGAAGCTTACCCCATCCATGCTGCGCACGGCGTCCTCCAGAAAATTGGGCAGCGGGATCGGACTGGTGGGAACGTTGACCCCCGGGTCCATGATCCACATTGCGGCACCAATATTGGTAACGGTCGAATAGTTGCGGTTGATGATGCCGGCGAACATCGCGGTCATTTCCATCATCAGAAAGACGGCAAATGTAATTCCAATCAACAAGGCGGAGAACTTGGACGTATCATTGATCAGCAACTTGAACCCGATCTTCAGGATGCCGCTGTACTTCATGGCCTCTTACCTTTGTCCTTCGGTAATGGGTTGCCCCACCGGGTTCGGAACATCGCCAGCCACGGGCGGAAGCGTAGGACTTGCAGGACTTAGGTTGGAAACTTGCGAATCTGATAGGATAGGGCCCGGGTTTGATTTAACGGGTGGACTCCCCTGCCCGATATAGACGTCCACCTCCTGGCCCGGATACACCGGGGCGTCCTTTTTCTCAAACCGAAAAATCACTGGCAGCACTCGCAGATCAACCTGTTCCTGACGTTCGTCCGACAGCTCGATCTTCGGCGATACGTAAGGCTGCACCCGGACGAATTCGAGCGGTACCTTCAGGTCAGAGCCTCGGACAGCCATTTGGGCTACGATCTGATTCGGCGCAGGCAGCCTTGAGACCAGAATCTCATCAACATAGCAGCGCACCGCCAAATAATTTTGAGGTGACCCCATGACAACGAGTGGGTCTGATCCCTGGGTGTAGGTGTCGTATGCACCCAGAGACGAAACATAGCTCCCGACCGTCGCATTGACGGATAACACCACACCATCGACGGTTGCTTTCACTCTATATTTAACCAGTAGGGCATTGGCCGCATCGTAGGCCTGTTTGAGAGCGGCGTACGCTTTCTCCTGGTTGACGATATCGTAGCTCCACGCGCCAGCCTTGGTCAGATTGTTTTGCTTGGTGGCCAAATCGAGTGCCGATTGCGCCTGTGTGACCGCATCACCTGCCGTATCGACTTCATCTTTGCTGATCGCATTTGGGGAGAGGCTATAGGTGGCATCGCGCTTGGCGTACTCGTCGTGGACAATTTTGAGATTTGCTTGGGCCACCGCAACTTGTGACTCGGTAATGGCCAGATTCTCGGGTCGCGGCTGCGCCTTAAGTTCCATGAGTTGAGAAAGGGCGGCCTCCGCTTGTAAGAATAGCTGCGCCGTCGTGGCTTTCTGCACCGAATCGTCGATGCACAAAAGCGTGTCACCCGCATGGACCTCCTGTCCCTCGTGAACCAGTACCTTGGTGATCGGGCCGGCGACTTCGGGATAAATATTGATGTCCGAACCACTCGACTGATCGCTCTCAATTATGCCATTGGCAAAGATGGCGGTTTGGTACGGACTGCTCGCCGGTTTAAACACGGGAGGCTGGGAAGCCCTCTGGAGACCGAAGATGTACGCGCCAACCAATCCCGCTATCAGCCCGATAATGGAAACTCCAAAAATAATCTTATTTCTCATTCGGTGCCCTTTTCCATGTTCTTGTCGGAAATTTTCCCGTCTTCCATATAAACGATCCGGTCGGCGTACTCGTTGATGCGGTTATCATGGGTCACGATCAGGATGGAGCGGTGCTCGTTAAGGATTTTCTCCTTCACGAAGGCGACAATCATCTTGCCGGTTTCGCCATCCAACGAGGCGGTCGGTTCGTCGAGAATTAGGATATCCGGGCTGCTGACGATGGCCCGCGCGATGGCGACGCGCTGTTGTTCGCCGCCCGAGAGCTTCACTGGCAATATCTCCGCTTTACCCTTTAGTCCAACGATATCGAGGTACTTTTTGGCTTCCGCAATAGATTCGTTCCAATTGCGTTGTTTAAGGATCAACGGAATCGCGACGTTCTCTGCCGTGGTCAATCTTGGAAATAAATGAAAGTCTTGAAAGACAAAGCCGATGGTGTTGAGTCGAAAATCGGCCAACTGATCCTCGGTGAGAGCCCAAATATCGGATCCCTTGTCCAAGACCTTGCCCTGGTTGGGACGCAAGATACCGGAGATCATGCTCAAAAGCGTAGTCTTGCCGCTTCCGGAAGGGCCGACGATGAACAACATCTCGCCGAACTTAGCTGCGAAGGTAACGCCATTAACGGCTATCGTCTTATTTTCTCCTTCACCAAACCACTTGGTCAGACCAGTGGCAACGACGGCTTCAGCGCCGATTGATTTTATCGTATTGGATGCCATGGGCATAATAAGTGGTCTGCCCACGGATGATCGAAAACCCAAAGTGCTCAGTGACTCGCACTGCTATCCTGAGAGCTGGTTCCAGCTTTCATACTGGAATCGTCGCTGTGTCGCTGAGCGATCATTACTGGATCAGCCTGTACCGGGATCCACGTGCCGTTGGGCGCATACGCGGTCATGTCCTGGGCAATATCAAAGGTCGAGGACCCGAGGTTCTTTTGATAGACCTTGCCCTGTTGGTTGACGATGAAGGTCATTACGCCCGTGTCGCCCCATTGGGCCGGCCAGGCAATGAGCGCAAATCCTGCGATCATGTGGCCGTTGATAATGTAGTCGTAGGCACCGCCCGGCGCATGTTTTCCCTGGCTGGTCAGGATTTTGAAATAGTAGCCATGATAGGGTGCCTGCTCGTCGTTCAGCATTTTAGCGGTGTTGTGATAGCCCTCGACATGAGCTTGGGCGATCAACGGCCCTAGGGGACTCAACTCTTCGCCCGCTTGCGAGTGCCAGTACAGACCGTCGTGCTTGTCGGCGTTGCTGTGCAGGAATTGCGCGTAGGCAAGCACGCCGTCCCCCAGGCGATCCTGGCTGGCGTATTCGCGCTGTGCGTCCACGTAGGCGTTACTGACATTGATCGCGCCAATTTCGTCGCGACCGATCCGGCGAGCGAGAATCTCTTGCTTCCCGGCGGTTGAATCGAAGAACCATTTGCCGTCCTGTTTCACGAGCGGAATGGGGAACGGCCAACTGTCCGTGCCAATTTCAAGCGTGATATTGGTATCTGAATTGTTGAACAACTGCACTTTTTGCGTCAGGCGTTTGATAAACAGATTCGACTCGTCGTTGGCCTGAACCAGGTCGGGCGAAACCAAGGCATGCCCCTCGTGCCCGAAAATAAGGTGAAGGGCATTCTCGTCGTGATTTGTCGCCGCAGTCACTAGCGCAGCGAGGGCATCCTGTGGCGAAGCGAAGGTTTGTTCATTTGCTGCCAAAGCGCTAACGGGCAGCGTCAGTACAATAAGAGCAAGGACCGACGTGGGAGAAACAATCCGACGTGCCCATGAAAACGAGAGGATTTTCGTCAAAGGTAATATCTGCATGGGTATTTTTCGGTTCAAAGGGTCAATTTTTCTGGAGTGCGATCTAATGATGCCCTCCACCGCCACCACCGGGATGGCCTCCACCTCCGCCGCCTGCATGACTACCGCCACCACCGCCGCCGCCAGGATGGCCACCACCCCCGGAAAACGCTGGTGCGGAATGCAACGCAGCTTGTGGGTGGGAAGCTTGGGCCGAAGGAGCAAAAGCACGCATGCTTTGCTGCCCACGGTCACTGTAGATTCTGGCCTCGTGCGTACTCTGACTGCCGATGAGCGCGGCGTCGGCTTCCGGTCGATTGAAAGGCGCGGTATGTTCAACTGGTGAGCTTGCCGGGCGGGGAACGGTGTTTGCGCGGATATCTTGCTGAGGATTTTGGCGAGCCTGTTCCTGCCGCGTCATCCCCGAAGAGGGTGCCCCTTGCGCCCAGCCTCGGTCGCCTCGATTCATCGCCGCCTCGTTTGAGCGATTGCTTCGATGCCAAACTGACGTGTTACCATTGTTCCGTTGCCCTCGAGAACCATGCCACCAATTGGCAGGCCGCGAATAGCCCTGGTTCCAGTAAATCAGGTTGCCATTTCCCCAATCAAAATCGTTATCCATCCAATAGCCGAACGGATAGCCGATTCCGAAGGTTATGAAGGGTGAGCCAGCCGCTTCGTCATCGTAAACCTGGTCTGGTTGATAAACCGGGACATACATCTGTTGAGCGTCAACCGGGTCAATTTCAATATTGCCGTCGTCTGTGGTCACCTGTTGCTGCGATGTGGTTTGCAGATTACCGAGCTTGGAAGCAGTCGCACGCAGTCTTTGGATGGAAGCCATCACTGCTGGCTGTTGATTAAGAAAAGCCTGCCCGAGTTCTGTTGTCTGACCCAAATTGGTATCCATCCACTTCAGCACATCCGGGTATCGGGCTACCGCTTGGACGCTTGGATCCCAAGCTTGCTGTTCGAGTTGATTAGGGTCTCCGCCGCCTACGATATAACGGTCTGCCAGCACAATCTGCGTGGGAAAGGTTGAGGCCGGTAGAATTTGGGCAATTAGCGGGTCGGGATAAAGCGCGATGGGCCCAAGAATCTGGTCAAGCTGTGTGTCGGAAAAGGTCTGGTTGGCCGGTGCCGGGGGGGGAACCGGTTGCTGTGCTCGCATGAACGCTGTCATGCCGGTAATGACAAGCAGTAAAAGAGAGAGCTTAACGATGTTCCTCATCAGGCCATAACCGTAAGCCGGGGCCATTGCCTGTGCTATGGGGTGATGACCCCATGTCTAAGGGTTCGCGTGCGCCCCAAATTCGATTACTTTGACTTTAAATTAACAAAACTATGGACTTCGATCTCTCCAAGGTCAGCAATCACCAGACATATAACCTACTCGTCGGTTTGGTTGCACCTAGGCCCATCGCATGGATCACGAGCCATGACCACGACGGTCGCCTGAACGCGGCTCCTTTCAGCGCCTACAATTACGTTTGTACGGATCCTCCGGTAATAGCGATAGGCGTGGCCAATCGACCGGTGCAGGACATCATCGGAAAAGATACGGCGCAAAACATCCGCAACACGCACGAATTCGTCATCAACGTTGTCAACGAAGAGGTAGCCGAGGCGATGAATTTTTGCGCTATCGATTTCCCCCAAGGCGTGGACGAATTAAAATTGGCAGGCCTCCAAACCGAACCGTCGCTGGTGGTCTCGGTTCCAAGAATCGCAAAGGCTCCCGCAGCTTTGGAGTGCCGTGAAATCACCACGATGGAAATCGGAAATTCCAGGATTGTGCTGGGACAGGTCGTGGCCATGCATGTGAAAGACCAATTCATCAATCCCGCCGGACCCTACATCCGCGCTGAGGAACTGCATGCTGTCGGGCGCATGAACGGAAAAGGTGCCTACGTCAAAACGCGCGATGCTTTTTTCAACATGCCGCGCGTGACCTACGAGGAATGGAAAACGAAAAACGGCGAGGCAAAGCCCACTTGAGGAGAACTTTTCTCGTGCGCGAAGAGCCAATCCATTGGAGCTTGCGGATACCTATCTTAGCGAATTCAAACGACCATACGACTCGATCTTCTAAGGCAAAATTGGTTCACGCCTATGGGGTCTTAACCCCAATAGCTAGTGCTAACGGAAATGCTAAAATAAGAAATGCAAATTCCCATTGAAATTAGAGACAATAAAGATGTCGCTGGAAGCGAAACGTTTGATACTTTCGTCAAAATAGAATTTATCGAAATGCCAGAGATGATCCCTGCTGCCATTCAGGTGAATGGCACGTGGTTTATTCCTGCGGATGGAAGTAAGGCTTCCGCACACGCTTCTACGTGGGAATCGTTGATTTCTCAACCATGCAATGAAACACCGCTGATCGGTGCGATGCTCAACTAAGCCTCGATGATCTTTGCGCCTGCCTGAAGATAACTACTCTCTGGAAATCAAAAGACGAGAAGGGTGGCCCTGAGCTTTACAATTATGAGGGTTCCACCCTCATGCTCCGGCATGCTGCACTTCGTTCAATAATTGAGAAGTCCTTGCGGTTTACTCTTGTTGTTTCTTGTCGGTAAGTTACAAATTTGTTTCTCGGGTGCGGGTTAGGGCATACACACCAAACAAAATTTAATCTCTTCTACAGGATACATCCTTATGGCAAACGTTGACTCAAAAACATCACAGCAGGCATTGGATATGATTCTCAAGGCGATTGGGCTTCGCGAGGCCGCTCATAAGGGCTCAGTTACAATTCGCGGCAAAGACCCAATTATTGCCTCTCGGCACCGCTTCGGTGAATTGATGGCGGCAGCACAAGCCGCCTTCGGTATGGCTGTAGGCGAGCTGTGGCAACTCCGTGGAGGTAAGCCTCAAGACGTGACCGTTGAGGTGAAGAATGCAGTTCATCAACACCATGGCATCGCTTACATGCGCCAAAACGGACGCCAGATTGGCTTCACTGACTATGCTGAAGGTGGGGCAGTCGATTCTCCTATGAGCGGCGAATTCTACCCGACACGCGACGGTAAATTTGTGAAGATTGAACTTTTTTACCCGCGCCTCAACGCCGCTCTGTTCAAGGTGCTGAAATGCGCTCCCACGCAACGCGCCGTCGAAGCAGAAATCATGAAATGGGACGGCGAAGCGCTTGAGCAAGCCATCCGCGAGGAATCTGGCGCAATCGGCATGATTCGCACGGCTGACGAGTGGTGGGCGCACCCAGTGGGACATCGTCTCGCGGGCAAGCCGATTGTGGAAATCGAAAAAATCGGCGAGAGCGATCCGATCCCCATGCCCAAAGGAGGCACCAAGCCCTTTGAAGGCATTCGCGTACTCGATTGTACCCACGTCATCGGTGGCCCAATCACCGGTCGTACCCTCGCTGAATTTGGCGCGGACGTCCTGCACATCTCCAAGCCGAGCTACCCCGACCACATGAACTGGCGTCTCGAAACCGATATCGGAAAACGTGCGGCTTATTGCGACTTCGAGGACGAAGCCGATACCCAGAAGTTCTTCGAGCTTCTGCAAAAGGCGGACATCTTCACCTGCTCCTATCTGAATCTCGACAGCAAGGGGATCTCTCCCAAGCGTCTCGCCACGGCCAAGCCCGGCATCATCGCACATGAGCTTCGTTGCTTCGACTTCGAAGGCGAGTGGGCCAATTTCCGCGGCTTCGACATGATCGCGGTGGCCGTTTCCGGTTACGTTGATTCAGAGGGTGCAGTAGACGCGCCCATCATGCCGTTGCAGGTAATCTTCGCCGACTATCTCGCGGCCTATGTCGGTTCAGCGGCTGTCGCCATGGCTTTGCATCGCCGTGCGACGGAAGGTGGCAGCTATCAAGTCCGTGTCTCCCTTACTCGCATGTGTATGTGGGCCAAAGAAATTGGTTTGCTTGACCACGCGGCCTTAAGTGGAGCACTTCCTTTCGCCGACATCGTGAAACAGAAAGACCTGCCCCTCCAAAAGATCAAAGGACCGTTCGGTGAGATCACTTATCTTCCCACCATGATCGACATGCCTGACATCAAGCCAGGTTTCTTGCGTAGCACGCAGCCGCTTGGGTCGTCGCTTCTGGAATGGATCGATTAGTCCTTAGCGAGTCGCTTGAAGTAGATTTCATCCGCTAAAGCCAAGCGGGTGAAATAGTTTTAGACGTAAATATCCAATGCATGTCGCGACCTTCTTTGCAGCCCCGCAGGACGTAAAGATAGTAAGCCAGTTGCGCAATAGTTTGGTGAAAAAGTGATTCTTCTTTGGCATCGGTTGGCGTCGGGTTCATGACGCGATTTTTCTCCCTGAAAAGCGGTTCGATGATCCGCTTGAGAAGTTTGGAACGCCTTCTTCCCGGCAGGCGCGGTAGGTAGCGTCGAACAAGTCTCCCCAAGTCAAATTTTTGCTTTTGTTTCGATGCGATGATTTTTTTGACTTCTGAGGTGCTTTCATAACGATTAAGTTAACATGTGAGCAAGCTTGCTTGGCTTATCGACTTAATGGTGGGAATACGGATTCCCTTGGTTGTAATACCCTCCCCGATAATAGCCGTTGCTACTGTGATAGTGCCCATTGCTTCGGTTGTAGTACCCTCCGCGATAGTAGCCATGGTACCATGGATAATAGCCCGGACCGTAGTATGCCATCGGTCCGCCGTAACCGTAATAGTAAGGGGGGGAAACAAAAAGAGGGCCTCCGACACCGACGCTGACAACTACGCCTGCCTGAGCTTGGCAGATAAAGCACAAGATTCCCATCATCGCGCCGATCAAAAGTATTCTTTTCATGCTTTGAAACATAAGCGACTGAGCGGGCGGTAATAGTGGGGTCTTCACCCCATAGTCTCGTACGGAACTCAGCAATAATCTCAGTAATGGCGTACTCCATGAATCACCAAGACGTGGAACGGTTGGCCTATTTTTTTTACGTCAGCCGAGGGCGACTAGAAGGACAAGCCCTTGAACATTGGAATGAGGCTGAAAACCAGCTAGCCGAATACCAGCATTGCTCTAATGCGAACACGGGTACCACAGGATACAGTGCAAGCCTTCAATTTAGTGCAGAGCCTCAAGCTTGATCGAGGACTGGCCTTGCCAAGCTCGATCTTCTGCGGTGGGTAAGCCAGAGAATCTAACGCCGTATATCAGTGGTCAGAATATTAACGCCGCTTTCGATGGGGGTACCCCGATCCATGGGAATATCGCTGACCACGAGGGTCGTACCGGGTTGAATCACGGCACGAAGCTGAGCCAGGAAGGCAGGTGGGATGGAGAGATGCTTGGCTAAATCACGAATGTCAGGCGCATTGTGATCTCCCAGAGTGTTAATGGCACTCCACTGACGATGTCCCTCGTTGTCATATCGGTCGAGAGCGGTGTAAGCATGCAGACCAAGGTTCATATTTTCGCCACCGTGAACTTCGGCGCGACCTATCTCCACACCGTTGCGAAAGACATAAATGCGCGAGGACTTGGTACTAAAGACGATGGAGAGAGGGCCAGACGGCGATTCCTCAGGATTCCACTGATAATCATCGTTCGATCCCGCTTGACCGGACGTTTCGCCTCCCTTGGACGAAAGGAGATAACCGGGATGGTTGGAAATTCCGGAATTGGTAGCGCCATCGGTAACCATGACGGTCGTGCCTTTATCCGTGATGGTGTAAAGTAGCTTGGCGAACTTTAGCGGTAGACGGATGCAGCCGTGAGAATCGGCAAAACCAGGGAGATCGCCGCCATGGAGTGCTACGCCACCCCAAGTAAGGCGTTCCATAAATGGCATGGAGGCCCCATGGTAGATGGTGGAGTAGTGATCAACCTGCTTCTGGAGGATGGTAAAAACGCCGGCGGGAGTCCGATGGCCGGGTCGCCCCGTGCTGACCGTGGAACGTCCGATGCGAATGCCGTTGCGATAAACGTAGAGTAGTTGGTCAGGCGTGCTGACGATGATCAGAACCGGACCAGATGGAGAAATCTCGGGCTTCCAGATATAGTCGCCATTTTGTAGGACGGAAAAAGGTGCAACGTCACGGCCCTCGGTCAAGTTTTCCGCAAAACTCCAGCCACCGCTCCAAGTCGAGACGAACAGACCAAGGGTTAACGCGAGTATTCGCCGCTTGCCTGAAACAAGCCCAAAGCATTCTGCTCGGGTCGTCAATCAATCCACCGCATCCGGGGAGGATTGCGGGGAACCGGCGGCATGTCCCCTTCCGGGTACCCCACTATAATCGGCGCAACGGGCAAGAACCCTTCGGAGACGCCACTGACGCACCTGCCGTCGGCTGTGCCAAGCCAGTCCTGCGCAAGACCAATCCAACAAGTTCCCAGTTCATTCGCATGGGCTACCAGCATCAGGTTTTCTGCTGCCAGCGCAGCATTTTCGACTGCCCAATCTCCTTGTTCGGCCGAGATGACGATGAGAACTGGCGCATGATAGAAAACGTGAAAGTCGGGATCGTTCAGACTATCGTGCGGATGGAGAGCCAATAAACTCTTTTCCGTCCCCCTGATATGGGCTTTGGAGGATTCCGAAATTTGGTCAAGCAGAGGAATGTTTTGAATAATCACGAATTCCCACGGCTGATTATTGCGGGCGCTTGGCGCTTGAATCGCGGAGTCAATCAGCCGTTCCAAAAGCGACTTTGTCACCTGTTGTCGCGAGAAGGCGCGCGTCGAGCGACGGCCATAAATGGCTTGAGTTAATTCCATCGGGATCATGAGTATATGGTGTGGTAGCGGCCGATCAGGGTGTTTCCGGCGGGCTCCTTATTCGTTAACCGTTGGTCAGAAAACCGTTTCGTTCAAAACGACCGTGCCCTTGCTCATAGGTTCTTTCATCCAGTATCCTTGGCGATGATAATGTTTATGCAGACGGGCTTCGTAATCCCGATTGAGCAGAGCTTCGTCCGTATATTCCGGAGCTTGTTTGATCTCCTCGCGAGAAAGACTGAGAAAAACTTCTGAATGGGAGACGCTAATCCGCTCGATCCACTCTGGCGAAATCAAGACCTTCTTTCCACCCCACCAGTTATTCGTACTAACTTCCAAGTAGCGGATCCTCCAGGTGTCGTCATCGATAATAAAATCCTCCACATGGCCAATTCCGCCGTCTCTTGCATGAATGGAATATTGACTGACTTCGTGGGTGCTCCGCAGATGTTGATCGGCGCGATTCTCCGTTTGCATGTCTTGCACTACCTTGTCTGACTCATGCGAGCTGTCGGGATAGGAAGACTGACCAGAGAGCCCCCCTGTCCAGTATTGGGGCCATCCATAGTGACAGTAGTAATCAGATTCGAATTGCCGGGATACTGGCTTGTGGTCGGCTAAAGAGGGACCGTCTTCGATCTGCTTCCTTGTTAATTCGATAGTAATCAGGTCCGTCGCATTATTCACCCTCGAAACTGCATGAGGTGAAAGCAGCACTTGCCTACCGGGAAGCCATTCGCCTGTATCTACAATAAGATAGCGGATTACCCAGAACTGGTCATCAAAGTAGAAATCCTTTACCTTTCCGATGCCTCCGTCGAGGCTGTCCAAACGATAACTAATCAGCGAGTAGGCTTTGGTTAACATAATAGTTTGTTGGTAGTGGGACACTCTTGGGGTGTTGTCACCCAGATTAAATTAATCGGGTAAGCCCAGATTCGCCATGGGGTGTTCACCTTATCTGGTGGTCCCCACTTCGATGAGAACGGCCTGACGCTTCTGTTTGTCCGATTGGGTAGATTTGTCGTCTAGGGGCATTGTTTCTTAATCGGTAAGGTGAAAGGCAGAATTTTATGGCCTCCCGCAGATAGCCGGCGTCTATGTCTTGTCAGGATATTTTGCCGCCTAGAAGGGTGTACAGGCGGGCAGCCGATTTGGGCGCTGGGACGTTGCCGTCTAAAATATTTCTGGTTCGGACGTTATCCCCGTATGCCTGCTGGTTAATGGCATCCTTGCGCTCGACGGAGGTGCCCCCCAAGGTTACCCCACCAAAAATGCCAGCCGAGTCTTTGTAGACAACTACCGCCCGGCGTTGGAGATCGGATGTTGAAACCTTTGCCGTTCCAGTATCGGATCCGGCAGTTCCCGTCGCCATTGCATCCCAATTGACCTTCCCTTTGCTGATAAAATGTCTAACGGCATCATCCGTATTCAAAACAACGATATAACGAACTTCGGTGAATCCAATCTGAGCTCCCAGGCTGCCACCGCCAAGATTGAACGCGGAAGGTGCCGACCATGTGGTCACGGCCTTATCTCCAAGGCGCAAAATGACGATGCCCTCACCGCCTTGACCACCAATTCCCAATCCCGCTTTGGTTAAAGAGAAAATGGCAATCCCTTTGGCGTGATTCAGCAAATCTGCGGGGATAGGTTCATCCGAACCCTGCTTCTGTTCGAGAATTTGAGTGGCGGTTTGAATTCGCTCGTGCATGTCCTCCGCCTGCAAATCAGGGGAGAAGGAGAGCAGGGAAACCATCGAGGCAAAAGCCAATAGCTTGGTGGAAATTGATGTCATTTGCCCAAAGTACCTCAACCGAAGTTAAAGCCAATGGGGTGTACACCCCATAGAAGCGAGTCAGTTCCTCACATAAGGTAGTTGGATTATGGATCCACTTTTTGCCACTGGTCACATCGCTTTATGGCTCTTGATTGCAGGGCTCTTCTTTCCTCGCTTAGCTCTTCTTTTCGCATGGCTCGGAACAGGAAACTATCCTCTCAATCCCCTACCCGATCTTGTTAATTTTGTCTCATGGTTATTCTTCCCTCGCTTTCTAATGGCCTATTACATTTATCTCGATATGGGTTCGCAGAATCTTTGGTTCTGGGCCTATATCGTTCTTGGGATAGCCGGGTTCTTCGGAGAGACCGGTTTTGCCCGTAGGGGCATTACCCGCCGAACAACTGTAAGCCGGGGCGGCACCACGACAACCACGGTCGAGGAAGTGTGAGTATGATTTAAATCCGCGCTCTTCTGGAATTTGCTTTCAAAGCTCTAATTTTACCAATCGAACTCTTATGAAAAAGCTCCGTAAACTAATCGTAACGGATGACCGACTCGGTCCCGATGAACGTCTCGACGAAGCCAATGAGCAGGAAGGCACACGCCCTAGCATCGCCGTCGGAGAAGAAATAGTCCCCAGTTCAGACCACCGCGTCAGCAAAATCGAGCCTGATGACGAGCATAACAATGAAGATTTGATTGAAGAAGGCCTTCAGGGCTACATGCACGATTCCCTCACAAAACCTCGTAAAGTGGCCTAAAGGTGCTGCCGGTTCGTTCAAAGATTAGCCCTGTCAGAAGCACGATCTACCGGCGACGGATCCAAAAGGAGAAGAAATCCTTCGATTCAAACAAGTAGAGTCCTGGCCTTTTGGAAATCGATGCCGCTGAATATTTAGCCAAGGAAGGATGCTTGCGAACCATGGAAATGGAGTATCGTGAATGACGATTCAGCACATTGAGTTAAACCTTCGGGACATCAATCAGCTCTTCAACACCATCGATCCTTCCCCCTTCCCAGATCGGGATCTTGACCGTGGCGCGGAGGATTTCATCGTGAGCTGGGCTCAGGAATTTCCCATCAACGAACCGGTCGAGTTGATCGTCTACTTAAAAAGTCAGCCTCAAGGTAATCGTGCTGGAGGTCTCGTTGAAAAGGCCATTCACAACTACTTTTCCTACCGGGCGCGCTTGAACCATCTAGAATTTAAGCGTTTGATGAAGCAAGGTCGAAAGAGTCTGATGGTGGGTCTCTCTTTTCTCGGGCTTTGTCTTTTCATCACGGAGATTCTGCTGCCCAAGGGGTCAGGTATCTTGCCCGACTTTATCCAACAGGGCCTCACTATCGCGGGATGGGTCGCGATGTGGCGACCGATGGAAATCTACCTTTACGACTGGTGGCCACTGCGCCTTCGCGGCAAGATCTTTACTAAATTGAGCAAGATGCCAGTTCATGTGCGCAAGGGCCACGAAGCGGACTCGGAGCTTTTTCCACCGGAGGTTTGAACAGAACGGTCATGCCTGAGCTGATTAAATGGCCAGTCGAAATCGCCCTTCTCGTTGCGGCGATGGTGGCGTCGGGCCATGCCATTATCTACAAGCGCGATCCGCGCTCGGCAACGCTGTGGACTCTTGTGATCTGGTTGCTGCCCATCGTGGGGCCTGCACTTTACTTCCTGCTGGGAATTAACCGAGTTCGCCGGTCGGCATTGGCGCTGCGGGCGGACATGATTCATCATCGCACGAATCCGCAGGTAGCTCCGAACGATTTCGCTCTGGACACGACTTTCTCCAAACCCGAAATGGAGAGTCTGCGCCTACTTGAACGGCTAGTTGATCGGGTGGCTTCCCGACCTTTATTGTCGGGCAATCGCGTCGAGCCTTTGGTCGATGGCTCGCAGGCCTACCCAGCAATGATTAAGGCAATCGATTCCGCTGCAATCTCCATCGGTTTGTCTTCCTATATTTTCGACGGCGCAGGCATCGGAGAGAAGTTTATCGAGGCGCTGACTCGCGCCAAGCAGCGCGGCGTAGAAGTGCGCGTCCAGATCGACGCCATTGGGGCAAGATATTCTTGGCCGACAGCGCACCATATTCTGCAGCGACACGGGATACCTGTGGCACTTTTTAATCCGCGTCTCTGGCCACTGTGGATACCAGCACTCAACCTGCGCAACCATCGCAAGATTCTCGTAGTCGATGGAAGAATCGGCTTCACGGGAGGAATGAACATCAAGCGGGAATACGGCTCGGCGGATGTTAAAATGTTCCACGATCTGCAATTCCGAGTCTGCGGCCCCTCCGTGGCTCATCTAAGTGAAGTTTTTGCCGACGACTGGCAATTTACCACGGGGGAGGCTCTGCGCGGCGACAAATGGTTTCCTATTCTTGGGCCACAGGGCGGAGAGTTCGTTCGCGGAATTGAAGCCGGGCCGGATGAAAGTTTTGATCGCGTGCGCTGGGTCATCATCGGTGCATTGAATGCTGCCAAACGTTCCGTACAGATAATAACACCCTATTTTCTACCGGACCCTGCCATTATTTCCGCCATCATTGCAGCCGCTCTTCGCGGCGTTAAAATCGACATCGTAATTCCACAGCACTCCAATCTGCCTTATGTGCAATGGGCCACTTTCGGTCAAATCTGGCAGGTACTCGATCACGGGGGCCGGGTCTGGCTCCATCCCGGCCCGTTCGATCATTCCAAATTGATGCTGGTTGATGGTGCCTGGATACTCTTCGGCTCCGCGAACTGGGATACGCGCAGCCTACGCCTGAACTTTGAATTCAACATGGAGTGCTACAGCACAGATTTGGGTCAACAAATGGGTCTATTCGTGCGGGACCGGCTTACTCACTGCCAGCCTTTAACTATCGCTGAGATAAACGCTCGGCCGCTACTGATCAAATTGCGGGATGGGATTGCCCGGCTGTTTGCGCCCTACCTCTGAGCTTGGTCTTAATCAGCAAGCCAATCTAGCTGTAAAAAGCAAACCATGGGGTTAACACCCCATTTCCTCTACCAACGCCAGCCTCTAAAGTTACTGAAGTTCAGGCTTGGTCGAGACCACCAGCCTGAACCACTAATGCGTCAACCTCTAAGCACGATAGCCGCATCACACCGTAAAGGAATAACACCATGGCAACAACAAGCAGCAAATCAGCGAAAACAGAGAAGCCCGTTTGGTTTATAACCGGTTGCTCGACCGGCTTCGGTCGTCATCTCGCCAAATATCTCCTTGATCTCGGCTATCGCACGGTCGTAACCGCCCGCAAACCTGCGGAAGTGAAAGATCTTGAAGACGAAGGCCATGCTTTGGTGCTCAAGCTTGATGTCACCAACCAGGACGAAATCACCGCGAGCATCAAAACTGCCGAAGCCAAGTTCAGTAGGATTGACGTCCTCGTGAACAATGCCGGCATCGGCTATTTTGCGGCCGTAGAAGAGAGCGAAGAAGATCAAGTGCGCCGCATGTTTGAGATTAATTTTTTCGGCCTCAGTCGAATGATTCATGCTGCGCTTCCTGGTATGCGTAAACATCGTCACGGATTCATCATCAATTTCTCCTCCATTGCTGGACTTTGTTCCTTTCCGGCGGTCGGCTACTACAATGCGACAAAGTTTGCGGTCGAGGGCTTATCTGGAGCACTCTCGCAGGAAGTTGCACCGCTCGGCATTAAAGTAATGGTCGTCGAGCCAAGCGGCTTCCGGACCGATTGGGCCGGTCGTTCGGCTAACGAAAGCAAGCTGCAAATTGCCGATTATGCGACAACGGCAGGAGCAGCCCGCAAAGAACTCCGTGCCATCTCCGGAAATCAACCGGGCGATCCGGTCCGTGCCGTTCAGGCTATCGTGAAAGCCATCGAATCTCCGAATCCCCCACACCATCTTCTCTTAGGCAACGACGCATATGCGGCCGCAACGGCGAAACTCGAAGTTCTGCGCAAAGAGTTTTCGACTTGGGAAAAGGTTTCTCGCGGGGCCGATTTTCCAAAATAATAGCCAACCAACTTGAACTCGCGATGGCTCTTCATCTTTACCTCGTTCGTCACGGCGAAACAACCTGGTCGCTCACTCACCAGCACACCGGTCGAACAGATATTCCTTTGACCGAACATGGCGAAGAAGAGGCACGCCAACTCGGCAAGCGCCTGAGCGGAACGAAATTCGACCGTACTTTCAGCAGCCCGAGTCAACGTGCCCAGCGGACATGCGCGCTGGTTACCTCGAATGCGGCTATTAAAATCGAACCTGATTTGGCTGAGTGGAACTATGGCGATTACGAAGGAGGTTGCACGGCGGACATTCGCAAAGAGCGACCGAATTGGAATATCTTTCGCGACGGTTGCCCGGGCGGTGAAATGCCCGGGCAAATTTCTGATCGTGCCGACCGACTCATCGCTTTTCTTCGTACACTCGACGGCAAGGTCGCCTTGTTTTCACACGGGCAGTTTGGTTGCGTATTTGCGGCTAGGTGGATCGGACTACCGGTCATCGAAGGTCCTCATTTCGTCCTGGGCACCGCTTCCCTCAGTATTCTCGGCTACGACCCCGACCATCCGAAGGTCCCCGTCATCGCGCTATGGAACGCCTTTTCCCACGAAATGCTGGAATTATCACCCCACTTACCACTTGGCGATACCAGGACCATGAAAGAGCGGGCCATTCAACGATGGGAAACCGATGGGGGAGAAATTCCAAACGCAGAATCTCCGGCCAGCAGAGATCGAAAGATTAAAGTCCTGCAGCCAATCAACTCTTGAGCAAGGCACAAGGCCGTCGTCAGTCGCGAGCGAAGTCAACGAACCAGAAGTGACCGTAGGAAGTCTCCATTTTCCTCGTCACACCGTCAGAAGAGGACACCTCTGAATAGTCCGGTGAATCGTGCTGATCAAGATGGAGATGCCTTTCTACTGAAAGCCGAACCAAACCAAGGCTCTAAGTCGCGCTGAACGCGTAAAGAGTGCTGCTCTGAAAAATCTCGCCAGGCCGGAGGGCAGTAGATGGAAAATCAGGATGATTCGGCGAATCGGGACAGTGCTGCGTTTCAAGAGCGAGGCCAGCGTATTGGGGATAGCGCCTGCGATCCTTCCCGAGATAGGAGCCGGTTAGCGAATTGGCGGTATAAAACTGGATACCGGGCTGGTCGGTTGAAACTTCCATCCGGCGTCCTGTTTGCCGATCATCGACGATGGCAGCTGAAGCCCATGCAGAGGAATGGCCCTTATTGAGAATAAAATTGTAATCGTAGCCGAGCGGATTATCAGTGAGTTCTTTGATGTGAAGTCCTATTACTGTTGGTCGGCGGAAATCGCAAGGCGTTCCGGCCACCTGCTTCATTTCGCCAGTGGGGATGAGGTTCTCATCGACCGGGGTGAACGTGTCGGCGTGAATGGTGAGCACTTCATCGAGAATCGTGCCGCTGCCCGCGCCTCCGAGATTAAAATAAGAGTGATTGGTGAGATTGACTATGGTCGGCTTATCGGTGGTCGCGTGATAGGAAATCCGCATCTGGTTGTCTTCCGTCAGCGCGTAAGTGACGCTGACCCGTAGGTTACCCGGATACCCTTCCTCGCCGTCCCTGCTCAAGAGCGTGAAACGGACAGAGGTCGAACCGGTATCAACCGGCTCCAACTTCCACATCCGTTTATCGAAGCCGTGAACGCCGCCATGTAACGCATTGTGCCGGTCATTGCGCGCGAGTTGGTAATGCACCTTATCGAGCGTGAACCGACCGCAGGCAATGCGATTGGCATAGCGTCCAATGGTAGCCCCAAAAAAATCCGTCAAGGTCAGGTAGGGCGAGAAACCATCGAAGCCAAGCACGACGTCATCGAACTTGCCTGTTCGGTCGGGAACGAGGAGTTTTACCAGTGTTGCCCCGTAGTCCATGACGCTCAAGCTCATGCCGTTCTTATTGGTCAGTGTGTAGAGCGTGACCATTCCGCCCTGCGGAATTTCTCCGAAAATTGTTTTGGTGACTGAATCAGACGGAGCGATGTGATCACTCTTTGCAGGTGCCATCCCTTTCATTTCGATCCGGATTTTTGTCCGTAGTAAGCATTCGCACCATGCTTGCGAGAAAAATGCTTGTGCAGCAACACAGGATCAATGAGTTCGGCCCGGCTATTTATCCCCAAGGTCCGCCAAGCCATCTCGCTGACGACTTCGAGAGCGAAGGCATCTTCCAGAGCCTTGGCCGAGGTGGGTCCCCACACGAAGGGCCCATGACTGTGGACGAGGACAGCGGTGACTTTTTCCGGATCGAGCGTAATGAATCGTTCGACGATCACATTCCCGGTTTCCCATTCATATTCACCTTCTATTTCCTTGGTTGTCATGAGCCGGGTGATGGGAACTTCGCCAAAAAAATGGTCGGCATGAGTGGTCCCAAAGCAGGGAATACCCCAGCCCGCCTGAGCGAAGGAAGTCGCGTGGCGGGAATGAGTGTGGACCACCGAGTTGGCGGCTGGGAAGGCCTGGTAGAGGCGGCGGTGGGTCGGGGTATCGGAAGAGAAGCGAAGTGTTCCTTCGACCACCTTGCCCTCCAGATCGACGACCACCATATCCTCTCTCTTGAGGTTGGCGTAGGCAACGCCACTGGGCTTAATGGCAAAAACGCCCGCTCGACGATCCATCACGCTGACGTTGCCCCAGGTTAAATCGACAAGACCGAGCGTGGGCAGTTCATGATTGGCCCGGCAACATTCGTCCTTAAGATTATCGTAATTGTTCATATTTAGAGGTGAGTTAGACCGGGTGCCAGGTGATAGTAGATTTCATCGTTGCGGAGTTGTTGTTGGAAGCTGCGCAGACGGGTTTCACCATCAATGAGTGCCATTTCGATCCCGGCGATTTCCGCAAGATCCTCGAGATGCTCGGTCTTCACGGCGTAGCTGAAACTGGTGTGATGAGCGCCACCCGCGTAGATCCAAGCTGCGCAGGCTGTCTTTAAATCCGGGCGGTTCTCCCACACAGCTCGTGCCACCGGTAGACGAGGTAGAGCGTGGGGCGGTTCGATGACGTCGAGTTCGCGCACCACGAGCCTAAATCGGTTCCCCAAATCAATGATGCAGGCAGCAGCAACTTCTCCTGCCGGGGCGTTGAAAACGAGCCTCACCGGGTCTTCCTTGCCGCCAATGGCTAGGGGATGAATCTCAAGTGAAGGTTTGGCTGCGGCAATCGACGGGCATACCTCCAGCATATGAGCTCCGAGTTCCAAGCCTTTCCCATTCGCAAAATCATAGTCATACGTATAGTCCTCCATAAAGGAGGTGCCGCCCTTCAAGTCGACCGCAATGACCTTCATGGCGCGCAGCAAAACGCATGATTTCCAGTCGCCCTCAGCCCCGAAGCCGTAACCGTCGGCCATCAACCGTTGGACCGCCAACCCGGGGAGTTGGTGCAGGCCGGTCAAATCCTCAAACGTGTCGGTGAAACCCTTGAAACCACCGTCTTGAAGAAAGGATCGTATGCCCAGTTCGATACGCGCACCGTCTTGCAAGGATTGGTGGCGACTGGCTCCTTTGCGCAGCACCTCGGAAACCAGATAAACCTCTTCATATTCCGCACAGAGTTTGGTCACCGCACTTTCCTCGATGGCCTCGACGTGCTTCACCAGATCACCAACTCCGTAGCCATCGACTGAAAAACCGAAGCGAAGTTCCGCCGAATCCTTGTCCCCTTCGGTAACGGCCACATCCCGCATGTTATCGCCAAAGCGGGCAAACTTCGCGCCCTGCCAGTCGGCCCAAGCGCGTGCGGTTCGCATCCAGGCGGCAATACGGTCTTGCGCCTCAGGATCAGACCAGTGTCCCACCACAACTTTTCGATTCAGCCGCATACGGGTATGGAGGAAACCAGCCTCCCGGTCACCGTGAGCAGACTGGTTGAGGTTCATGAAATCCATGTCAATCGTGGCCCACGGAAGTTCGCGGTTAAACTGGGTGTGGAAATGGAGCATCGGCTTGCTCAAAACCGAGAGTCCGCCCATCCACATCTTCGCGGGTGAGAACGTATGCATCCAAAGCATGACTCCGGCGCAAACGGGTGTGCTGTTCGCGTCGAGGCAGGTGCGTTTAATTTCCTCGGGGGTGGTCAGGACATCCTTGAAAACGATCTTCAGTGGCAATTTGTGGCCCAGGGATTCGACAATCTGCCTGGAGTCGGACGCGACCCGGTCCAAAGCCTCCTTCCCGTAGAGGTGTTGGCTGCCGGTGAGGAACCAAATTTCAAATGTTTCAAGGTTTTGCATGAGATTGATTGGGTGTTGGATTGGCTGTCTGTTGTTTAAGATCGAGAAGATCCTTCATCACGTTGGAAAGGTCGGTCTCTTTAGCCACCCCTCCGAACGAATCATGGAGTTGTTGGTAAAGGGCGTAGAGGCGGTTGTAGACTTTTTGGTTTTGGGTATCGGGCGAGTAAAATACGCTCTTAAGACTGGTCATTTCCTTTTGTGCTTCCGCAAAAGAGGCGTGACCTCCTTTTTTGGTCCCAGCGAGAACTGCAGCCGAAATAGCGGCACCCAGGGCGCAGGCCTGCGCAGAGCCCGCCACATGGATGGGAAGCCCGAAAACATCGGCATATATCTGCATGAGCAGAGGGTTCTTTTCGGCAATGCCTCCGCAACAGACGACGCGTTCTAAGGGCACTCCGTATTTGCGTAGTCGTTCGATAATCTCGCGCGCACCAAACGCGGTGGCCTCGATCAAGGCCCGGTAGATCTCGGCCCGGGTGGTGTAAAGCGTTTGTCCTAGGATCAGTCCAGTGAGTCTCGGATCCACCAAAATGGTCCGGTTGCCATTGTTCCAATCCAGTGCGAGGAGACCACTTTCTCCGGGGTGCAGTTTGGTCGCCTCGACGGTCAATTGATCATAAGTGGAGGCCTCCCCTTGACAGATCGTTTCCACCCACCATTTGAAGATGTCCCCGACGGCGGATTGGCCCGCTTCAATACCATCGTAACCCGGCATGATATCGCCCGGTACAATGCCGCAAATACCCGGTATATCCGCGAGCTTTCTGGTTCGAGAGACAATGACGCAATCGCAAGTGGAGGTGCCTATCGCCTTGACCAAAACTCCTTCCGCAATGCCGGATCCAATTGCGCCGTAGTGAACGTCGAACTCTCCAATGGCCAGGGGAATCTCCTCCGGCAGTCCTAGCTTTGCGCTCCAAGCCGCCCCGAGCAGCCCGGATGCTTTCGATGCGTCGTAGGCCCGCTCGTAGAGCCGGTCCCTCAGCAAGGCGAGCTTGGGATCGAGCATGGTAAGGAATTCTTTGTCCGGCAGTCCTTTCCATTCATCGCTATAAAGAGCTTTATGACCTGCGGCGCATATCCCCCGGACGATCTTTTTTGGATCGTTGACGCCAGCAAGAACGGAAGGAATAAAATCACAGAGTTCCACCCAGCTATAGGCCGCCTCGAAGACCTCTGGCGATGTCTTCAGACAGTGCCAGATTTTCGACCAGAACCACTCCGAGGAATAAACGTTCCCGCATTTGGCGATGTATTGGGGGCGGTGTTTGGCGGCGAATCGGGTTATTTCAGCCGCTTCAATATGACTAGTGTGATCCTTCCAAAGCCAACACTGGGCGGCGAGGTTTTCCTTCCATTTAGCGTTCAGAGCGAGTGGAACATTACGCTCGTCGACGGGCAACGGGCTTGATCCCGTCGAATCAACACCGATACCGATAACTTTGTCCGCCGAGAAATTGGGCGTACGCCGGGCCTCCCCGAGAGCCCCCACGATACTTTGCTCCAATCCATGGATGTAATCGCTCGGGTTTTGCCTGGCCAAATAGGAATCGCCGTGGTGAAGCAGTACGCCCTCCCGCCCGCTCGGATAATTAACGACACAGGAACCGACTTCGTGACCGTTGGCGCAATCAACGATAAGCGCGCGGACGGAATTCGTCCCATAATCGACGCCAATTGTATAGGCCATGTTATTTGTCCTCTGAAATGTCGTGCTCAGGTCGAGGACGGAATTTGATAATGTAGACAATGCCGACAAACAGCATCAGCAGTCCCCACCAGATCGCCGCGTGAACATTGGCTAAAGCCAGTTCAACAGCTGGGGGTACATAGTAGGCGTAGACTCCAGCGGCAAAAATGATCAGGCCATATAGCGCCATGATCAGCCCAATAAAAAACCAGATAGGAAGACGATTTTTTTGCATAAGTTTTACCAGAAAATCACGTTGAGAATGACGCAAGCGACTCCCACAATCGCGGCCCAAAAGACCGGGCGTTGTAGAAGAGGATAGTGGATAGCAGGAATTTCGGTGCAGCCCCGCACGAGCCCGGCCAACTCCTCGCGAGTTCGTGGCTTGGTTAAGAGACTGACCACGACCGTGACAATCACACCGATGAGAAACGACCAAAGCGCCCGATACATATCTTCCGCCATTGTTTTGGCGTCGCTGGACAGCGCAACAAAACGAAGCGCCGAAGGATCGATCTTAACCCAGAGCCATAATGAGATTGATGAGCCGATGCCGGCAAGCAGCCCCCAAAATCCTCCCGCGCTCGTTATCCGCGCGAAGAGCATACCCAGAATAACCGTGCCGAAGAGAGGCGCGATGAAGAGGCTGAAGAGCGCCTGCACATAATCCATGATGCTGGCGAACTGCATCACAAAATAGGCGGTACCGATGCTGATTAGCACACCGATGAAAGTACACCACCGTCCCATCCTGACGTTTTCGACATCCGACATGGGCTTTTTTCGAAGTGGGTTATAAATGTCGTAGGTCCATACCGTCGCGAAAGCAGTCAAGTTTCCGGCCATGCCCGACATAAATCCCGCGATGAGTGCCGTGATCCCGAGCCCGAGCAAACCGGGGCCACAATAGTGCGCAAGCATTAAGGGCAGGACTTCATTGTAGCTGTGGCCTCCGGTGACTTTGGCCACATTTTCCCCTACAAGTGTTTCCGGTAAAAGTGCCAGACCCAGCAAGCCTGGAAGAATAACGATCAGGGGCACAAACATCTTGAAGGCCGCACCAATAATGGGAGCCATTTGGGCCGACCGAAGATCCTTCGCGGTGAGCACTCGCTGCACGACGAGAAAGTCCGTTGTCCAGTATCCGGTCGCTATGACACACCCCAAACCAAACACAATACCGATCCAGCTAATTCCCATGGGATTATCCGCCGGGCTACCGAGCGTACTCCAGACATGGGTGTAGTTCTGGGCTGGAAACTTTTCATGAATCCGCGCCACCATCCCGTGCCATCCTCCTGCCTCGGATAAGCCGAGAATGGGAATCAGTAGAGCCCCAAACCAGATCAACACGAATTGCAGAACCTCGTTAAACATGGCGGATAAGAGCCCGCCGAGGATTACGTAGGCCGCTACCGCGAGGGACGAAGCCCAGATGCTAAAATGAATGTTCCAGCCCAACACCACATTCATAACCAGCGCCATCGCATACATATTGATACCGCTCATCAGCACAGTCATTATTCCGAACGAAACCGCCGCCACCGATTGGGCCCCGCGTCCATACCGCAGTCGCAGGTATCCCGGGACCGAATGGGTTTTGCAAATGTAGTAGAAGGGCATCATCACCAGCGCCAGAAACAGCATGGCGGGCACCGCACCAATCCAATACCAATGCACACACAGGATGCCGTATTGGTAACTCGAACCGGCCCACCCCAACAACTCCAGCGAACCTAGATTTGCGGAAATGAAAGCCACACCCGCAATCCATGCGGTCATTCCTCGACCGGCCATGAAAAAATCAGTTCCGCTCTTAGTAAAACTCTTCAGATAAAAACCAATACCAAGCACGAAAACGAAGTAGATTCCGACGACGAGAAGATCGACCCAACTAAGATTGACCAAGTGTGTGGACGTAGGGGCGATCTGCGCAAACAGGGGAAAGAGGCTGAAGTTCATTCGGAGTTTGTTAAAAGGTAATTCCGACACGCATGCCCAAAACCACGGCATTCGGGATTTGGTTCGCCCCGTTTGGATCGACGATCCATTGCACATTCGGCTGGAAGTAGGTGAACTTAGTGATCTGCGCCCGGTACGAACATTCGAAGACTTTTTCCGAACCTAGAGTCGAGACTCCGATATTCTGCGATGTCAGTGCGCGATTATCGCTAAAGAACCCATCGGTTATTCCCACAACAACTGAATCATCATCCCGAGTCGGAATGAGACCGCGATAAAATGCCCCACCGGTGAACTGGTAAGGTATCAGTTGAGCCTCCTGCTGGGGCTGGAGGACGAAATCAGCCCAAACCGTCAATCCCTTTTCTGTTCCCGGCTGGGCTCGATAAACCATCTGGTCCGCGTGCCAGTAGAATCCATAGGTGCTGGTGGCACTCGATTGAACAATTGTGGATGCAGGCCCCGTGATTGTGAACTCGGGCGTACGCAGAGTGCTGTAATAGCTGCCGAACCAATAATGGCCGGGTAACCCGGGGGTCGCATCGGCTCCGGATTCGTTCGCGATGGCTTTCGAATCGGAATTTTCCTCACCTGTCTCGTGGTGCTTGAACAATACCGGGTCCCACTCCATCTGCTGGACAAACGTTGCTCCGTTATTTGCATAAATGCCGAAATCGTCCCTGGTGTAAGGCTCGTAAACATCAGGGTTGGCCTGAACGACGCCCGCCCTGAAGGTGAATTCCTTGCTCGGACTGTAACGGAGGCGCGTTCCCCAGACCGAGGCGGGATAAACCGGGAAGGCCGTACTGACAAGCATGCTCTTCGGATTGCCGTCAATCCCGTTATTCATGTAGAGGCCGTAAATGGGGGAAGTCGCGAAGTCGTCACTCAAGGAAAAGCGACCAATCTTCCACGCCAACCGGTCTTGCATGAAACTCTGGTCGAGATAAAGGGCGTAAAGTAAGAGTGTCTCTCTGCCGTAAACCTGCTGCACGGGATAAAAATTGCCCACATGATCGGCAGTGAGATTTTGCCCGTCTCGATTGATTCCGCTGACCACAATTTTCGCGCCGTCCCAACCGACCAGCTTTTGCATATCGAACCGCAGCCCGAAGTCGAAGTTGTCGGCATAAGCCTGTCCCAAGCTTTTTCCTCCACTCACGTTGGCTGCCATGTCGGCTTCATAACTTCCAAAAAATGTCACCCCATCATTCACCAGTCGTTCGCGTTCACCTCCCCAATTTCCCAATACTCCATTTCCATCAAGCCACGTTGTCCAAGGATCTTTCCCCGGCGGTGAGATGGGGGACGGAGGGGCAGCCTCCGTGGGAATCGTGCTCTCCCGTTGTTGCCGCTCCAACGCGGAGGGTTGAGAGGAAGATTGTCCAAACAGCGGTGCGCAAGGACTCGAGAAAAGGATAACGGAACCGACCGTCGCAACAGATACTTTGGACTGTGCCGTGAGAAAAGTCATAAAACCTCGAAGACCCGTTTTTATTGTGGCGGCATTGCTTCGGGTCACGGCTATGACTTTAATGTTTTCATCAAAGATGGCTATGGGGTGTTCACCCCATAGCAGTCGCGCAACTTCCCGGTATAAAAATTAGTCCATGGTTGGAACGCGATTAAAGAAAACGGTGCCGGTCACGACCTTATTCGTCGATATCGGAGGTGTCCTGCTTACAAACGGTTGGGATGATGCTGCCCGCAAAAGGGCGGCAAAGAATTTCAAGTTCGAATTGGCCGAGATGAACAGTCGGCATCATCTGACTTTCGATACCTACGAAGAGGGAAAGCTGACGTTGGAAGAGTACTTGGATCGGGTGGTTTTCTATCAAAAGCGCCCTTTCACCCGGAATCAATTTCGGCGCTTCATGTTCGCGCAATCGAAACCCTACCCAGGGATGATCGAGTTGATTATTCAGCTTAAGCAGCGGCACGGCCTGAAAATAGTTGTGGTCAGTAACGAGGCCCGTGAGTTGAACGACCATCGGATTCGTACCTTCCAACTGAACCGGTTTGTGGACTTCTTTATTTCTTCTTGTTTTATCCATATTCGCAAACCTGATACGGATATATTTCGGCTGGCGTTGGATATCGCTCAGACAGACGCCGAGGAGGTCATCTACATCGAAAATACCCCGATGTTCGTTCAAGTAGCGGAACGTTTGGGAATACGGAGCATTCTGCACATGGGTTATGAGTCCACCTGCCAGAAGCTTTCGTCTTTCGGACTGGTTAGTGCGCAAAAATAACTCGTGAGCTCAGATAATCCGATAGGGCAATTCGTCGTTCCTATCTTTGACGAAAAGAAGCGGCGGCAAAGGGCTTATTTTGCCAGAGTCTCTCCATGGAATTAATCATCGATAAAGATACCCAGCTCTGCATGTCGCTTTCGGGGCGTCCCGGAAATTTTGGAACCCGATTTCACAATTTCCTTTATCGGGAACTGGGATTGAATTTCATCTACAAGGCGTTTACCACGCGCGATCTGGCTGCCGCCATTGCCGGTATACGTGCGCTTGGCATTCGGGGTTGCGCCCTTTCGATGCCCTTCAAGGAAGCTTGCATCGAGTACATGGACGAACTGGATTCCACGGCCAAGGGAATTAGGTCCGTCAATACCGTTGTCAATACCGCCGGTTACCTCAAGGCCTATAACACGGATTACAAGGCCGTTTTTGAGCTCCTCAAGTCGCACGAGATCCCCGCAAACACGCCTTTCGCCGTTCGCGGAAGCGGGGGCATGGCGAAAGCCGTGATTTGTGCTTTAAAGGATGCGGGATTCAGAGACGGTCAAATCGTGGCCAGGAACGAAAGCGCGGGAACGGCGCTGGCCCGGCAATATGGCTATCGGTGGGAAGCAGCATTGGGTGCCGTGAAGCCCGGCCTACTGATCAACGTTACTCCGATAGGGATGGCAGGAGGAAAGGAAGCGGACGATCTTTCTTTCCCGGCCGAGATTGTCCGTTCGTCCCAGTTTGTCTTCGACGTGGTTGCGCTTCCTGTGGAAACGCCTCTAATTCGGCTGGCGCGTTCAATGGGGAAGAGTACGATCTCAGGATCCGAAGTCGCAGTGATTCAGGCGGTCGAGCAATTCGTGCTCTACACGGGTTCCCGGCCTAATTCAGATCAGGTCAAACGCGCGGCAGCCTTTGCGCGTTCATGACCGATGCCGACGTTCCCAAACTGAGGGATTGACCAGGTCGGCGGGGCGCTCTCCGCGTAGCCCGGCTGAAAGATTTTTCACCGCCAGTTCTGCCATGGCCTTGTGGGTCTCCTGGGTCGCTGATCCAATATGGGGAGTTGCGACGACGTTAGGCATGGTCAATAGAGGTGAATTCGTCGCCAGGGGCTCCTGCTCGAAAACGTCAAGTCCAGCAGCCCATATTTGTCCATGTTTCAAGGCGGAGACGAGAGCCTTTTCATCGACCACGCGACCTCTGGCAATGTTGATGAAGATTGCCGTTGGCTGCATGAGCGCAAATTCCCTTGCGCCAATCAAATGTTCGGTTTCAGCAGTTAAGGGAAGCGTCACGCAAATGAAGTCCGTGTCGCCCATTAGTTCATCGAGATTACAAAAGCGTGCCTTCAGCTTTTCAGCTTCCGCCTCCGGGTTTCGATTCCAATAGCTGATCTTCATTTCAAAGCCAAAATGTCCCCGGCGTGCGACGGCCTGGCCGATCCGTCCAAATCCGACAATACCCAGTCGCTTGCCATGAACATCTATTCCATAAAGAGAGTGGTCGATGTTCTGCTGCCATCGGCCCTGTTTAACGTACTCCGCCAATTCGACCACCCGCCGGGCAGTTGCCATAAGCAGGGCGAAACCTGCATCGGCGGTGGTTTCGGTCGAGACATCGGGGGTATTGGTCAGCAAGATTCCACGGCGGTTGAGGTAATTCAGATCGTAGTTATCGTAGCCAACGGAAATGCTCGAAATGATTTCCAAATGCTTAGCTGTTTCCAGAAGTTCCGATCCAAGTTTGACGCTGCCCCCGATAAGTCCGTTGGCATTGCGGATAGCCTTGGCAAAAGCGATTTTGTCCTTATCCGGCTTTAAAATCACGCTGACCTCAAATTCGTTTCGCAACGAATCAACGAGGGACGGTGTTAATCCGCCCCCAAAGGATACGATGTGCTTTTTCATACGAGGACTCGTCGTGAGATCATTATTGAAGCTAGGAAAAGCTCCTATGGGGTAAACACCCCATGGAAAACGCCGGCTCCTCGCGCAATGTTCGAGTCTCACCGCCGACTTCTTAAGTGCGAAATCCTAAGCTAGGAGCATCAACATGAGCGAAACCATTTCAAACGCGACCAAACGATCCTCCCTTTTGCCTCAATCCGGGGACTCTCATTCGCAAAGTGACCGGTGTGGAACCGCCTCCCGTGTCGGCTTCCCCAATTAACCTTAGAACCAACCACTGAGATATCATGCCTACCTCGAATCATAATGCGCCTGGCGCACCTGGAATTAACCCCCACTGGACTTCCAGCGCCAAAACGGGCGTGGGCACAGCTCTCAGTAGTAAGAGCCGTGTCTGGTTCACGCTGAGCCATGGCATCTTCAACGAAATCTATTCCCCGCGCATCGACAAGGCCTGTATTCGCGACATGGGGCTCATTGTCACCAATGGCGGGGATTTCTTCTCGGAGGAGAAATCGGATACGGCTTCCAAAATTAGCCATCTGGTAGAAGGGGTGCCGGCTTTCCGCTTGGAAAATACCTGCCGGGAAAACCGATATCGCATTGAAAAGGAAATCGTGACGGATCCTCAGCGGGACTCGGTCTTGCAACAGGTCAGGTTTATCCCGCTGCAAGGCGCTATGGCAGATTTTCGCCTCCACGTCCTCCTCGCGCCGCACTTGGGGAATCAAGGTAGGGGAAATACCGCCTGGGTGGGTGATTTCGAAGGCACACCGCTGCTGTTTGCCCAACGTGACGACAACTGCCTGGTGTTAGCCTGTTCCACCCCGTGGGGAAAGCGATCTGTTGGCTATGTGGGTTCGTCAGACGGATGGCAGGACCTGAAGAAAAATAAACATATGACGTGGGAGTTCACCAGAGCTGAGAACGGCAATGTGGCCATGATGGCTGAGATCGACCTTTCCAAAGCAGAGGGAACCTTCGACCTGGCGCTCGGATTTGGAAAAACCCCGGACGAGGCGGCCCGGAACGCCATCGCCAGTCTTCGTGATGGTTTTAAGAAGGCAAAGTACGACTACATCGCTGGCTGGGAAGACTGGATGAAGAACCATACTTCTCTCAAGGCGAGTGCTCCTCGCTCAGGTGACCTTTCTCTGATCAGCCTCGCCGTTCTACGCAGCCACGAATCCAAGACAGCGCCCGGCGCGCTCATTGCCAGCCTCTCGTTCCCATGGGGAGACAGCCACGGCGATGCTGATCAGGGAGGTTACCATCTCGTGTGGGGACGTGACATGGTCGAAACGGCCGGAGGCCTGCTTGCCGCCGGGGCGCATGAGGAAGTCCATCGCGCCCTTTCTTACTTGGAAAAGACTCAGCTGCCGGATGGACATTGGCCACAGAACATGTGGCTGGATGGCTCTCCCTATTGGAATGGAATCCAAATGGACGAAACGGCTCTGCCCATTCTCCTCGTGAACCTGGCCCATCGTGAAAAAGTCCTGGCCGAAGATGACCTGATTCGGCTTTGGCCGATGGTGAAGAAAGCCGCTGGTTATTTGGTGCGCAACGGCCCGGTGAGTCCGCAGGATCGCTGGGAGGAAGATCCCGGATATACACCATTTACCGTCGCGGCCCAAATTGCCGCACTCTTGGCTGCGGCCGATTGTGCCGACCTAAATCATGAAAGCTCAATCGCCGAGTATCTCCGTGAAATAGCGGATGTTTGGGATCTATCCATCGACCGCTGGATGTACGTGTCGGGCACGGATTGGTGCCGGAAGTTCGACGTCAAAGGTTATTACGTCCGGATTGCGCCGAAAGAGACCGGGCAAGGCGTGTCGCGCTTTCAGGATAAAGTGGACGTAAAAAATGTTCTCGCCGCCGAGGATACCCGCCGCGCCAATCACTTGATAAGTCCCGACGCTCTGGACTTCGTTCGCTTTGGCCTGCGTACGGCCGACGACCCGCGCATGCGCGACACGGCAACCGTCATCGATGCCCTGCTCAAGACAGAAACCCCGACCGGTCCCGTGTGGCATCGGTACAACGATGATGGTTATGGCGAGCACAAAGATGGAGCACCTTTCGATGGTACAGGAATAGGCCGTGGGTGGCCGTTGCTCACGGGTGAGCGGGCTCATTACGAGCTGTCGGCTGGCCGGATCGACGAAGCAAAAAAACTCCTCAGAACAATGGAGTCGTTTTCCAATGAAGGTGGCTTGATCTCGGAACAGGTCTGGGACTCGCCCGATATACCGAGACATGAACTTCATTTTGGACGACCTTCTGGTTCTGCTATGCCGCTCGTGTGGGCTCACGCGGAATACATTAAGCTGCAGCGTTCGCTCCGCGACGGACACGTCTTCGACACACCGCCGCAAACGGCGCAACGCTACCTGACGGAGAAGACCGAATCTCCCCGCATGGTCTGGCGGTTCAACCATAAAATTCGGTCGCTGCCAGTCGGCAAAAACCTGCGCGTCGAGACGTTGGAGTCTGCCCTCATTCATTGGAGCTCCGATGATTGGAACACAGTCCAGGATGTAATTTCACATGACGTGGGGCTGGGGATTCACACGTCCGATCTGCTGACCAAGGCCCTGCCCGAAGGAAAGCAGATCAGGTTTACTTTTCACTGGCGGGACGCAGATCGTTGGGAAGGCAAGAACTTCGTCGTTCGTGTGGGGTCGTTGTGACCGCAAAACCTGCCGCTTTTGAAAAGCCAACGCCGACCCAGGCGGACGAAAAGACTAAGGTAAAACCTTTTGTCTACGTTGCCGTGGTCGTTGCGGCTGTCGGGGGGCTTCTCTTCGGCTATGACACGGGGGTTATCTCAGGAGCCATTCTGTTTATCAAAAGCGAGTTCTCCCTATCGGACACCATGGAGGAGATTGTCGTCAGCGCCGTTTTAGTGGGCGCGGTGATTGGTGCCACTCTGGGGGGCACACTGACCAACCGATTAGGGCGTCGCCTGCCCATCATCATAGCGGGAATCATCTTCACGGTCAGCGCTGCGGCTACGGCTCTAGCACCGACGGTCTCCTGCTTGATTGCCGCCAGAATATTGAGCGGAGTCGCCATTGGCATGGCTTCCTTTCTATCTCCAATGTATATCGCCGAACTGGTACCGGCGAGGGTCCGAGGTGCACTCGTGGCGGTCAACATGCTAGCGATCACGTCCGGCATCGTTATTGCCTATTTGGTCGACTATGCCCTGTCTGGCATTCAGGGATGGCGCTATATGTTTGGCTTGGCAGCCGTACCTTCTATCGCGCTCGTCGTTGGAATGTGGCGGTTACCCGATAGCCCGCGCTGGCTGATCAGCAAATCCAAAATCGAACAGGCCACTCAGGTTTTACGCCGTGTGCGGACTGAATCAGAAGTAAACCCTGAAATCACCGAAATCCAGAAAACCATGGAAAAGAAGGGCGACAGCGGGATTGCCGGATTATTCCAGCCTTCCGTCCGGATGCCTATGATGGTGGGTTTCGGGCTGGCTATATTTCAGCAGATAACTGGCATTAATACGGTTCTCTATTACGCCCCAACCATCTTCAAGTTCGCAGGCATCACGGCCCAAGGCCCCGAAATACTGGCCGGAGCGGGATTGGCCATGGTGATGTGGTGCTTTCATGTGCTGGCCATCTTCCTGCTTGACCGGGTGGGCCGCAGACCTTTGTTATTGACTGGAGTCGCAGGCCAGATTCTTGGTTTGGCGATCCTGGGGGCGGCTTTCCAGTTTCAAGATTTGGGGAGCTTCAAAAGTTACATCGCCATTGTTGGTCTGGTGATCTTTGTCGCCTGCTTCGCCTTTGGACTCGGGCCGATCTTCTGGCTGATGATTTCAGAGATCTACCCGCTCAAGGTTCGTGGTACGGCGATGAGCGCTGTGACCGTTTGCAACTGGGCGTTTAACCTTTTGGTCGCAGCGACATTCCTGACCTTGGTCGCGGTTCTCGGCCACGCAGGAACTTTCTGGTTGTATGGCGTGATAGCGATAGCCGCATGGATATTTTTTTATCGATACGTGCCGGAAACCAAGGGCAAAACGCTCGAACAGATTGAGGCTCACTTTCAAGCCGGCAAGAATCCCCGGAAATTATGAAAGCATGGCAAACCGATACCGTGGTCACCCTGCCGAAAGGTTTCGAGCAGCCATGCTCTGTACCGCCTCCGACAATCGCGACCGGACCGTCACTTAAAGGAGGATGCCCATGGATGAAATAAATCACCGTGAGTACAAACCCGATCTTGAGCCGGGCAGTGAGCGGCAGGAGCACTTTGAAATATTTGGGCAGCGGTTAAAAGTGGAGGGAAAATGTCAGAAAAACAAAATACCGCAATAACGTATCCGGGCATGGGAGCCGTGCCCAGTGCCACCGGTGTAGCCTTTCGCGTTTGGGCACCCCATGCCGAAAGGGTTTTTGTGACAGGCACCTTCAATAACTGGAACAAGACCTCAACCCCGCTGATTAGTGAGAAGAACGGTTATTGGCTCGTCGAGGTGCCAGAGCCGAAAACGGGGGACGAATACAGATACCTTATTCACGGTCCCAAGGGCCCCCTTTCTCGTATTGATCCATACGCCCGAAAAGTGACCAACTCCGTTGGTAACGGGGTTATCTATGATCCGCGAGCTTTTGCCTGGGGCGATGATCACTTTCAAATGGCCACGGGGAATGATCTGGTCATTTATGAGATGCACATCGGTACTTTTAACGTTAAGGAAGAAGGACATCCCGGCACGTTCCAGAGTGCTATGGATAAATTACCATATCTTCAAACACTGGGCATCAATGCCGTGGAGGTGATGCCGATTGCAGAGTTTCCAGGCGACTTTTCGTGGGGTTACAATCCTTCTCATCCCTTTGCCATCAAGAGCATCTACGGAGGGCCGGACGGGTTTAAGCAATTCGTCAAAGCAGCCCACGAGCATGGTATCGCAGTTATCGTCGATGTCGTTTACAACCATTTCGGCCCCTCAGATCTTGATTTGTGGCAGTTCGACGGTTGGAGTGAAAATGAAAAAGGCGGCATTTACTTTTACAATGATCGCCGTTCAAAAACCCCCTGGGGCGAAACACGCCCCGATTATGGACGGGGTGAAGTTCGCCAATATTTGAGTGACAACGCTTTGATGTGGTTTGAGGAATGCCACGTGGACGGTTTACGCTGGGACTCAATCCCCTATATTCGGAATATCGCGGGTCGGGACGAAGATCCGTCTGACGATCTTCCCGACGGCTGGAGCTTGATGCAGTGGATCAATCTTGAAATTCAACAACGGTATCCGGGTAAAATCACCATCGGTGAAGGCATGCATAACAACGCTTGGGTCACCAAAGACATTGGGGTGGGAGGTGCGGGCTTCAATGCACAATGGAATAGCGAATTCGTGAACGCGGTTCGTCGCGCCGTTATTGCTCGTGATGATACCTCCCGTGATTTGGGGGCCGTCAGTAAAGCGATTGAGTGTCGCTACGATACGGATGCCTTTCGGCGGGTCATTTTTACCGAATCCCATGACGAAGTCGCCAATGGTCGGTCCCGGGTGCCAAAGGAGATTTGGCCGGGCAAGGTGGACAGTTGGTTTTCAAAAAAGCGCTCCACCTTGGGCGGAGCGCTCGTGCTTACGTCACCTGGCATACCAATGATTTTTCAGGGGCAGGAACTACTGGAAGATCACTGGTTCCAGGATAAAGCCCCGATGGAATGGTCGCGAGTTGATGATGAATACGGAATTCTCGCAATGTACCGGAAGATGATCGGCCTGCGACGCAACCTGTCGGGGGTGACACGGGGGTTATGTGGGCAAAACCTCCATCTTTATCATTTTGACGACGAGGCCAAGATCATTGCTTTCCATCGCTGGGACAAAGAAGGACCGACCGATAGCGTCATTGTTGTGGTGAATATGAGGAACAAAAGCCGCGATGGTTATGCCATCGGTTTTCCGCGATCTGGATGGTGGAAAACACGATTGAATACCGACTCATATAAATTCGGCCCCAAGTTTGCCAATCATCCTGCGCCGGACGTCGAGGCCCACACGGAAAACAGGGATGGACTGCCCTGCTCCGGACAAATCAGTATTGGGCCGTACACCATGGTAATTTTCTCGCAGGATAAATAATATCTCTGGATTTGGTCCGCGAACGCCGATAAGGGGGCAGCGGTGGCAGCGCCGAATCGCCCGCAACTCTTCTTCGGCACGTTTCGCGGGCTCCCTTTGTTTCGCTAAGCTAAAATTAATATGAACACCCCTCTTCCTGCTTCGCGCCAAAGCCTCGCGGCCGAGGTTTTATTCGAAGGCCACTTTCTCAGGGTTAAAAAGAAAGATCGCTGGGAATACGTCGAGCGCTGCAAAACGAGTGGGGTTGTTGCGATTCTGGCTATCACAGAAAAGCGGGAGCTTATCCTGGTCGAGCAGTTCCGCGTTCCGGTAAACAAACGGGTCATTGAAATCCCTGCCGGACTCGCTGGAGATATTGCGGGTAAAGAAGCCGAAACACCGTCCGAAGCAGCGAAACGCGAATTGCTCGAAGAAACCGGTTATGAGGCGCAGCGAATGGAATACCTCTCGGAGGGACCTACCTCGGCCGGACTTTCGACCGAAGTGATCACCCTTTTCCGAGCGCACGACTTGAAAAAAGTTTCCAAAGGTGGCGGCGATGAATCCGAGAACATTCAGGTTCATGTCGTGCCTTTGGCGGAACTGCAATCATGGATTGAAACCAGGAGGCAGGAAGGTTGCCTCGTCGATTACAAGGTCTTTGCCGCTCTTTATCTTGAGATTAGCTGACTTCGCGCCGCCCTCCGACGCGGAGCCCACGAAAATCGCCCGTGGGGTGAACACCCCATAACCGTCGCGCGAGTTCGCGGTATAAAAATAGGACTGCTTTGAGAGTCCGATAAAATGACAAGGAGTCGTCCGTGAAAACAGATAAGACATACATCCTGACCATCAATGGAGGTTCATCCAGCATTAGGTTTGCTCTCTACCAAGGCGAAAAAACGCTGAAGAAAGCTCTCTCCGGAAAGATTGATCGGGTCGGCCTAAACGGCAGCAACCTGACATTTCATGACGCGGCAAAGAACCAGCAAGGAAGTCTGAAACTCTCCACCTCCGATCACAAATCGGCGGCCAATTTCCTGATCGATTGGCTCGAAAAGTTAGATAGCTTCCTGTCCGTTCGGGCGGTGGGACACCGGGTGGTGCACGGCATGCATCACACCGCGCCCGAGTTGGTCAGTCAGAATTTACTGGATGAATTGCATCGCATAAGCCCCTTTGATCCCGATCATTTACCGAGCGAGATTGAATTGATCGAGACGTTTCGTCAGAGGCATCCCCAATTACCCCAAGTGGCCTGCTTCGACACCGCGTTTCACCAGACCATGCCGCGTGTGGCCAAGCTGCTTCCGATTCCAAGACGATTCGAAGCGAAAGGAATTCAGCGCTATGGCTTTCATGGCTTGTCCTATTCGTATTTGATGGAGGAACTCGCGCGTATCGGTGATGCCTCGGCAACGACCGGACGAGTAATCCTCGCCCATCTCGGTAACGGAGCCAGTCTGGCTGCCGTACGCGACGGCAAAAGCATCGATACCAGCATGGGGTTTACTCCGACGGCGGGGCTGGTGATGGGCACACGAACCGGTGATTTGGATCCTGGCGTGGCACCTTATCTGGCCCGAACCGAACAGATCGACACGAAACAGTTCTACGACATGGTCAATCACAAGTCTGGGTTGCTCGGAGTTTCTGAGACCAGCTCCGACATGAGAGACTTGCTCTCGCAGGAACCCCACGACGTTCGAGCGGTGGAAGCGGTGGCGCTATTTTGCTATCAGGCAAAAAAATGGATTGGTTCCTATGCCGCTGCACTTGGCGGATTGGATACGCTCGTTTTCGCAGGGGGCATCGGTGAGAACGCACCGGCTGTTCGCAAGCGAATCTGTGAGGGCTTGGAGTTCCTTGGCCTTGAACTGGATGAGACGCGCAACGCGAAGACGGCGGATGTGATTTCCACCGAAGCCAGCCGGATCACGGTTCGAGTCATTTGCACCGACGAAGAACTGATGATTGCCCGTTCGGTTTCAGGCACATGCGCGGCAATCATGAAAGCTTAGATCAGCGATGGGACCACACCTGAATCAAAACATTATGAAAGCTACCCAACTACTGCACAACCTGGGCCAGAGTCTCTGGCTCGACAACATCACGCGCGATCTGCTCAACAGCGGCACGCTCAAAAGCTACATCGACGAACTTTCGGTAACGGGGCTGACCTCGAACCCAACGATCTTTGATCACGCCATCAAAAAGAGTTCCGCTTACGACGATGCGATCCTCAAGGAACTGGCGACGGGAAGGACGGACGAGAGCCTCTTTTTTGATTTGGCACTGGACGACCTTACTCGCGCCGCCGACCTCTTCCGCCCAATTTACGACCGCACGAACGGTGTGGACGGATGGGTTTCGCTCGAGGTTTCGCCGCTCCTGGCCCACGACACGTCCGGCACCATCAAGGCCGCCAAGGAACTTTCCCAACGGGCGGGACGGCCCAATCTGTTCATCAAGATTCCGGGCACCAAAGAAGGTTTGCCCGCCATTGAAGAGTCGATTTTCGCGGGCATTCCGATTAACGTCACTCTATTGTTTTCGCGTGAACAGTATGTGGCTGCGGCCAGTGCCTACCAGCGTGGCATCGAACGACGCATTGCCGATGGGCTCAACCCCCAGGTCGGCTCCGTGGCCTCGATGTTCATCAGCCGTTGGGATGCTGCGGTGGCGGGCAAGATTCCGGAGGCGTTAAAGAATCGACTCGGTATTGCGATATCGGGTCGAATCTACAAAGCCTACCTCGATTTGTTGGGCAGTCACCGGTCTCAGCGTATGCTTGACGCAGGTGCCCGGAATCAACGACTGCTCTGGGCCAGCACCGGCACTAAGGACCCCAAAGCGTCTGACACGCTCTATATCCAGGCGCTAGCCACTCCCTTCACTGTGAACACCATGCCCGAAGGAACGCTGAAAGCATTCGCTGACCACGGCGAGCTCGGCCCGATCATGCCTGCGGACGGTGGTGATTGCGAAAAGGTTTTGGGGCATTTCGCGGAGGCAGGTGTGGATGTGGACACCTTGGCCGATCAACTCCAGGACGAGGGCGCAAAGTCGTTCGTGAAGTCTTGGAACGAGCTGATGACGGTAATTGCCTCCAAGAGTGAGGCGCTGAAGAAGGCAGCTTGAGAGGTGAAGGTATGGCACTGGAATCATTTCTGGAGCCAACTACCTATCCTCAATCAGCCACGTCCTTAAGGGCTAATGCATATTTGACCTTACCCCAGATATAAAGATGAAAACGAAATTAGGGAAAATGATTATCGCGCCGTCGCTCCTTGCTTCGAACCAAGCCCGTTTAGGCTCGGAAGCCGAACGAGCCGGGCGGTCAGGAGCCGACTGGCTTCATCTTGACATTATGGACGGTCATTTCGTCCCGAACATTTCCTTCGGCCCGCAGGTCGTCAAAGCCATACGACCGCTCACCAACCTATTTTTCGATGTCCATCTCATGGTTTCCAATCCGGAAATCCTCTTGAAACCATTTGCGAAAGCCGGTGCCGACGAAATGATCATCCACATTGAACTTGGCGAACAAGTTCCGTCCCTAATCGAAAGAATAAAAGGTCTCGGGAAAAAAGTCGGTCTGGCGCTCAATCCTCCCACCCCATTTGCCGCCGTGCAGCCATTTCTTGAACAAATTGATCTGCTCCTGGTCATGACTGTGAATCCCGGATTTGGAGGACAGGAGTTTATGCGCGAAACCGTATCCAAAATCCAGCAGGCCGAGGCGTGGCGGCGGGACAAAAAGTTGTCTTACCGCATCAGCGTGGATGGCGGCATTAACCACCAGACCGCTGCCGAATGCGTTCGATCTGGAGCCGACACCTTTGTGGCCGGAACAAGTTTATTTGGCCCCGGTAGCATAAAATCTCGCGTCACCGAAATGCGCAAGATCATCAATCAATAATTGCCAAGATTAGCAAAGTGAAAATTCTCGCTTTGAGCCGAACGCAAGAATTGAAATAAAGACTATGATCAACAGTGCGATCAAACCTACAGGAACCGAACTAGACGCTGGGCACAACCAATCGAAGCAAGTCTGCCAACGCCAATCCACCGACCGAGCCACCCTTGTCGCCATTGCGCGCCAGGCGATGCTTGATCGAGGGTTGGAGCCGGATCTCACGCCTGCTGCGCGGCAAGAATTGGCAGCCATCAGTGGGCCGGCCCAGGCGATCCCTGACCTTCGCGACCTCCGCGAGCGGCTGTGGTCGTCAATTGATAACGATAATTCCCAGGATCTCGATCAACTCACGGTCGCCGAATCACTTTCGGACGAGCGGGTCAGAATTCTTGTGGCGATAGCGGACGTTGATGCCCTTGTACGCAAGGGATCGGCTCTCGACGGCCATGCGTCGCGCAACACGACCTCGGTGTACACGGCCGCCGTGATTTTCTCCATGCTTCCCGAGGCGCTGTCCACCGATTTGACGTCGTTGAAGCAGGATGAGGATCGGATCGCCCTGGTGGTTGATATGGTTTTCGATACGAAAGGACTGCTCGTAACGTCCGACGTGTACCGGGCACATGTCCGGAACCGCGCTAAACTTGCTTACAACAGTGTTGCCGCATGGTTCGCCGGCACGGGTCCGGGACCCCAACGCATTTTGGACACACCCGGCCTCGACGCCAATCTTCGCCTACAGGACGTAGTTGCGCAGCGGCTGGCGGACCTGCGGCACCGCCGTGGTGCCCTAAGCCTGGAAACTATCGAGGCAACTGCGATTTTCGAAGGAGATGCAATTTCTGGTCTTGGTCTGGACGAGAAGAACCGCGCTAAGCAGTTGATCGAAGAATTCATGATTTCGGCGAACGGCGTCACCGCTACATATCTTACAGGTCAGAACTTCCCCTCCCTGCGCCGGGTCTTAAGAGTCCCCAAACGTTGGGATCGCATAGTGGAGCTTGCTGCGGGATTCAAGGAGCAACTGCCCGACAAACCGGACGCCGTCACTCTCGAAGCCTTTCTTACCCGGAGTCTCGCGAATGCCCCGGACAAGTTCCCCGACCTTTCACTTTCCATCGTAAAGCTTTTGGGCCGAGGCGAGTATGTACTCGATCTCCCAGGCGGGAAGCCGCCGGGGCACTTCGGGCTCGCCGCGAAAGACTACACCCATTCTACAGCGCCAAACCGGCGTTTTCCGGATCTCATCACTCAACGCCTCCTCAAGGCAGCACTCGAGGGTTCGCCGCCGCCTTACTCGATTCCGGAACTGATGGAATATGCACAACGCTGTACGGAGCGGGCGGACGCCGCTGAAAAGGTGGAACGCCAAGTTCTCAAGTCAGCGGCCGCTATGCTATTGTCGGGCCGGATTGGGGATTCATACGATGCTATAGTCACAGGGGCTTCGATCAATGGCACATGGGTTCGCCTCTTTCAGCCGCCGACCGAGGGTAGGCTGACGCTCGGTTTCCAAGGTCTCGACGTAGGCGACCGTATTCGCGTCAAACTCGTCCATACGGATGTCGTGCGCGGGTTCATCGACTTCGCACGCGACTGATGAAAGTAAATGCCACCCGCTCGAAGCGCTCAACTTCCTTGCAAGGCGCAAAAGCGTAAAGGATCGATGATTTTAGTGCCGGTCGTGGACTCTGCGTGAGTGACCCGCAAGTTCGCAGAACCTGTGGGGTGTTTACCCCATTTCTTCCCCGGTTCTGAAAGCTAATGTTAAGGGAGTAATCACCGCAAAGATTGAAATTAACCCCCAAGGATTGACCATGCACGCCAACGCCAAGACGCTCACCCCCGACCTACTCCAGAAAATGAACGCCTACTGGCGCGCCGCCAACTACCTTTCGGTCGGGCAGATTTATCTCTACGACAATCCGCTTCTTAAGGAGCCGCTTAAGCTATCCCACGTGAAACCATTGGTAGTCGGTCACTGGGGGACAACGCCGGGTCAGAACTTCATCTACGTCCATTTGAACCGGGTCATTAAAAAGTATGACCTCGACATGTTTTACGTTGCCGGTCCTGGACACGGTGGGCCAGCCATCGTCGGAAACGTCTACCTCGAAGGTACTTGGAGTGAGATTTATCCCAATGTCACCCAGGACGAGTCAGGGTTGCAAAAACTCTTCAAGCAGTTTTCATTTCCAGGCGGCATTTCCAGCCATGTCGCGCCGACAACGCCGGGTTCGATTCACGAAGGCGGTGAACTGGGCTATTCGCTCAGCCATGCCTTCGGCGCAGCGTTCGACAATCCCGGGCTGATCGTCGCCTGCGTTGTCGGTGACGGCGAATCGGAAACAGGGCCGCTCGCGACCGCCTGGCAGTCCAACAAATTACTCGATCCGATCACGGACGGAGCCGTACTGCCCATTCTCCACCTCAACGGTTACAAGATCAGCAACCCGACCATCCTTGCCCGCATTGAGCCTGACGAATTGGAGCAATTTTTCCGAGGCTGCGGCTGGACACCTATCTTCGTGGAAGGTGATGAGCCGGAAAAGATGCATGAACTCATGGCGACAGCAATGGAAAGAGCCATTGATGGCATTAAACAAATTCAACAGAACGCCAGGGAACACAACGATGCTTCGCGTCCGCGCTGGCCGATGATCGTGCTGCGATCACCCAAAGGTTGGACCGGGCCCAAGGTCGTCGATGGCTTACAAATTGAGGGAACGTTCCGGGCGCATCAAGTCCCGCTCCTAGTTGATGGGGAGCATCCGGATCACGTCCAACTCTTGGAGAACTGGATGAAGAGCTACAAGGCCGAGGAACTTTTCGATGAAAGCGGACGTCTCAGGCCTGAATTGGCGGAATTAGCCCCCAAAGGTGATCGCCGGATGGGTGCGAATCCTCACGCCAATGGCGGAATCCTGCTCCGCGATCTGTGCATGCCGGACTTTCACCAGCACGCAGTACATGTGCCTTCTCCTGGTGCGGTTGATGGGCAGGACACTCTCGTCTTGGGCAAATTTCTCCGCGACGTGGCGAAGCTAAATCAGGATCATCGCAACTTCCGTGTCTTCGGACCGGATGAAACACTCTCCAATCTGCTGGGCGCAGTCTTTGAAGTCACCAACCGGCAGTGGGACGCTCGGGAGGTCAAAAACGACGAATTCCTGGCACCTGCTGGACGCGTACTGGATTCGATGCTCAGCGAGCACCAGTGCGAAGGCTGGCTGGAAGGCTATCTGCTGACGGGACGGCACGGCCTGTTCAACAGCTACGAGGCGTTTATTCGTATCGTCGATTCGATGTTCAGCCAACACGCAAAATGGCTGAAGGTAACAGCGGAATTGCCCTGGCGGCGGAAAATCGCGTCGCTGAACTATCTGCTCGCTTCCCACGTTTGGCAGCAGGACCACAACGGATTCACCCATCAGGATCCCGGATTTATTGATCATGTCATCAACAAGAAGGCCAGCATCGTGCGCGTTTATTTGCCGCCCGATGCGAACTGTCTTCTTTCCGTATTCGATCATTGCCTCCGCAGTCGGCATTACGTCAACGTGGTCGTGGCGGGCAAACACGCCTTACCGCAATGGCTCACCATGGACGAAGCCGTCGTGCATTGCACTGAGGGCATTGGCATCTGGCAGTGGGCCAGCAATGACCAGAACGCCGAGCCGGATGTCGTCCTGGCTTGCTGCGGGGACACCCCAACTCTGGAAATTTTGGCCGCCACTTCCATCCTGCGCCAGCACCTGCCCGATCTTAAAATCCGGGTGATCAACGTGGTCGATTTGATGAAGCTGGAATCTTCCAGCGAGCACCCGCACGGATTAAACGAGACGGACTACGACTCTCTGTTTACCAAGGACAAGCACATCATCTTCGGGTTTCATGGCTACCCATGGCTGGTCCACCGGCTGACTTATCGCCGGACCAACCGCAATCTGCACGTTCGTGGCTATATCGAGGAGGGTACGATCACGACCGCCTTCGACATTCGCGTGCAGAACAAGCTCGACCGTTTTCACCTCGTGCAAGACGTGGTGGATCGCGTGCCCAATCTCGGAACTAAAGGGGCGTACCTCAAGCAAATGATGCAGGACAAGCTCATCGAGCATAAGGTCTACATCGATCAGCATGGCCAGGACTTGCCGGAGATACGGAATTGGAAGTGGGGCAACGCCAAGTGAGCGCGCTGACGCTCATTGAAACCGCGAAGGCGCTGGTTGCCGATGACAAAGGCTTGCTGGCGATGGATGAAAGCAATCCCACCTGCAACAAGCGGTTTGCCGCCTTGGGTATCCCGCAGACCCACGAGTCCCGTCGAGCCTACAGAGAGTTGATTGTTACTACGCCCGCCCTAGGCGAGTGCATCAGTGGCTTGATTCTTTATGACGAGACGATTCGCGAGGGAAAGAAGGATGGTACCGCGTTTCTTAAAATCATTGTCGATGCGGGAATCATACCGGGCATTAAAGTCGATACCGGCGCGAAGGACATGGCGGGTCATCCTGGGGAAAAAGTTACCGAAGGCTTGGACGGTCTTCGTGATCGCCTCAAGGAATACGCTCAAATGGGAGCCCGTTTCGCCAAATGGCGGGCGGTGATTACCATCGGTCCAGGCATTCCCAGCCGGGGTTGCATCGAGGCCAATGCCCAGGCACTTGCTCGCTACGCGGCGTTGTGCCAGGAAGCTGGGCTCGTCCCCATTATCGAGCCGGAGGTGCTGATGGAGGGCGAACACACCATGGCGCGATGTTGTGAAATAACTGAGGAGGTCCTGCGAACCGTTTTCGACGAGATCTATGAGCAGCGGGTCATGCTGGAAGGTCTGATTCTAAAGCCCAATATGGTGCTTCCAGGATTGGCCTGTCCTCAGCAAGAAGTCGTGGATGTGGTCGCAGATGCGACGGTGAAGTGTCTCTTGCATGCCGTTCCTGCTGCCGTGCCGGGGATTGCTTTCTTATCGGGCGGTCAATCAGGCGAATTGGCATCCGCCCGGTTGGATGCCATGAATGTTCGATTCAGAAAGCGACTTCCCTGGGCTCTCGCGTTTTCTTTTGCCCGCGCCATCCAGCAACCGGCTATGGAAATTTGGCGTGGTCAGGAAGGTAACGTCCATTTGGCGCAGGAAGCTCTTCTCTATAGGGCCAAGTGCAATCGAATGGCCCGTCGTGGTGAGTATCCTGCGGCCATGAAAGGGAACTCCACAGCAAGTGCGTCACGTTGCGACGCATCCTCCAATTTAGTGAGCACTAACTAGGAAACGACTATGCGCCAGAAATTCATCATCGGTAATTGGAAGATGTACACCAATGCAGCCGAAGCCGAAGAGTTGGCCAAGGCCGTCGCGGTTGGCGTGGGCATGGAAGACCGCGTATGCGTCGCCGTTTGTCCGCCTTTTCCTTATCTCGCACTCGTCGCGTCGAATCTTAAGGGCAGTAGCGTCACGCTGGGGGCGCAGAATCTCTATCCCGAAGAAGAAGGCGCATTCACCGGTGAGGTCAGCCCGACGATGCTTCTCGATCTCGGCTGCAAGTTCGTCATTCTTGGACACAGTGAACGACGTCACAAGTTGGCGGAATCCAACGGTTTTATTAACCAGAAGGTGCTTGTTGCCTTAGACGCTGGTCTCCATGTGATTTTATGCGTTGGCGAGACTCTGGAACAACGCGAGTCCAACGAGACGACACAGGTGCTTGAACAGCAAATCATCCTGGGGCTGGCGGCAGTTTCAGCTAATTCCTTGCCCCGGCTCAGCGTCGCCTACGAACCGATTTGGGCCATCGGTAATACCGGACACCACGCCACCCCTGAGCAAGCGGAGATGGAGCATATCGTGATCCGAAAGCGCCTTGCTCAAATGTTCGGGAAGCCAGCCCAGTCGGTGGTTATTCAGTATGGAGGCAGTGTCAAACCAGAGAACGCCGCCGCGCTGCTCAGTCAACCTAACGTGGACGGTGCCCTCATCGGCGGAGCCAGTCTGAAACCCGAGCAATTTCTCGCCATTGTCCAAGTTTCGATCAAGCAAACGCAAACGGATGAAAAAGCGAAATGAGAGCCATGTCGCAATCCATTGACGAATCCGAATGCTGGACCGACTAAGATGACTGAAATTCCTCTGTATCCCTTGCGCTTTGACCCGATCTACCAATACCGGCTTTGGGGTGGTCGGCGTTTGTCCGATTTGTTGTCGACTCCGCTTCCGGGCAATGGGCCCATCGGCGAAGCTTGGATCCTAAGCGACCGCGATGACCATCCCAGCCTTGTTGCCGAAGGGCCGCTCAAAGGGGCAACGCTAATTCAACTCCTCAAGCGATCACCCGAACAAATGATGGGGAAACTAGCGGGACACTTTTCCCGATTTCCTCTGCTGCTCAAGTTTCTCGATGTGACTGAAGGGCTCTCGGTTCAGGTGCATCCATCGGATGCGTATAAGGAGCTCATTCCAGCGGGGGATACCGGGAAAACCGAAGCATGGGTTGTTCTGGAAAAGGGAGAGGAAGCTCGGATTTTCGCAGGGTTGAAACCGAACACCACAGCTGATGTTCTACGTAAGGCAATCACCAACGGGACCGTGTCCGACCAACTGGCCAGCTTCGCACCCCGTGTCGGTGACGGCGTTTTTATTAAAGCAGGAACCGTTCACTCTTTGAAGGATGTTGTGGTTTTCGAGGTACAGGAAAACAGCGACGTGACGTTTCGTCTTTACGATTGGGACCACATCGACCCTAAAACAGGCAAGCGTAGGCCCCTGCAAGTCGAGCAAGCCATGGCTTGCATCAATTTTACTCAAGGGGTTATCGGACCCGTCGTACCAGAAATCCACGACGCGAAGCCACTCCCTTGGGAGAGGCTTATTAATTGCGATCATTTCGGGGTATGGCGTTTAACCGAAGAGTTCCTCTTTGTGGCAGGTGCCGCTGGAACTTGTCGTGTGTTGGTCTGCACTGAGGGACGGGCTGAACTGGAGTTTGACGGGGTCGATTATCCCTTCGGTGAAGGTGACGTACTACTTTTACCAGCCGTCGTCGGAGCGTGTAACTGCCGACCGAACGGCAACGTCACAGTGCTCGAAATTTCGCTGCCGGAAATCCAATAACGCTATGAAACGGCTAATCGTCTTTGACTTGGACGGCACGCTGGCTGAAAGCAAGGCATCCATCGACACCGAGATGGGCACGCTGCTCGACTCGCTCCTCAAAATCGTCAAGGTGTCCGTTATCTCCGGCGGAGCTTGGTCGCAATTCGAAAAGCAGGTGCTTGCTCATCTAACGCAGGATGAACGCCTGAAGAATCTGTCCCTTCTACCCACCTGCGGGACCAAGTTCTACAAATATGACTCGAAGTGGGATTTGCTTTATTCGGAGGATTTCACCGCAGCAGAAAAGAAGAAAATTCTTGCCTCATTACAGGAGGCTACCGAGACCCCTGACTTAAAACCCACCAAAACCTGGGGTGAGCTGATTCAAGACCGGGGTAGCCAAATCACATTCTCCGGCCTGGGGCAGGAAGCTCCCCTGGAAGAGAAGAAGAAATGGGATCCTGACTTTAGCAAACGACAGAAGATCAAAACTCTGCTCGACAAACTTATCCCGGAATTTTCTGTGCGACTCGGTGGCGCGACATCCATCGACGTCACCCAGCACGGCATTGACAAGGCTTATGGAATTCGAAAATTGCGAGACGTTCTAGGTATTCCCATTTCGGAGATGATTTTTATCGGCGACGCTGTGTTCCCGGGCGGGAACGACTATCCGGCCAAACAGGCTGGCGCTTTATCCATCCGCGTGAAAGACCCCCACGAGACCAAGAGAGTCGTTGAAGCCATTATCGCTTGTCTGGAGGAAAATTGACTAATCCCTTCCAATTGCGCCGCATGGGTATGCTCATGGAGCCGGAACCCGGAAACCCGCAGGAGAGCGAAGGCGTGTTGAATCCGGGCGTCGCGCGTGCTCTCGACGGAAAGCTTTACCTCTTTCCACGAATGGTGGCACAAGGCAACTATTCGAGAATTGGCATTGCCGAGGTTCATTTTAACGAGGTTGGAGACCCATGCAGCGTTGAACGCCTTGGGATAGCGCTTGAGCCGGAAGCCGATTACGAAAAGACGTCTCATGGCGGCGGCGGATGCGAGGACCCGCGCATCACGTTCGTGGAGCCACTTCAGCGCTATGTGATGACTTACGCGGCGCTCTCCTCTATTGGTCCACGGATTGCCATCGCCATTTCGGACGATTTGTTTCATTGGAAGCGGCTGGGCCTTGCGACTTTCGCTCCGTATGAAGGGATCGATTTCGTCCATGTGGATAATAAGGACGCCAGTCTCTTCCCCATTGCGATTGCCAACCATTGCGGAAAGATGCAAATGGCGCTTCTTCACCGCCCTCTTTTTCCCGGTACTCGCCCCGAGGAAACCGCCTGTGAAGAAGGCCCTCGCCAGGTGGATTTGGACCATGAGAGTATCTGGATTTCCTACTGCCCGATGCCTCAGATGGGTCACGAACCGGAGCACCTTGGTTTATTCAATTCACATCATCGCCTGGCCGCCCCGGTTGCTCCTTGGGCACGATTGAAAATCGGTGCAGGCACTCCCCCGGTCCTGACCCGGCATGGCTGGATGATCATTTATCACGGCGTAAGCGAAATGGCAGGATCGAGCAACAAAGCACACCATTTGTGCTACTCCGCCGGAGTGATGGTTCTATCGGAAAAGCACCCACACGAAGTGCTCTACAGGTCAGCGGAACCGATTTTGACTCCAACGCTCCCCCAAGAACGCATCGGAACGATAGGCAACGTCGTCTTCCCCACCGGCATTGACCGTCGCCACGATCTTGGTTCGCCCGAACGTTTCGACGTTTATTACGGCATGGCCGACAACCGAATCGGTGTGGCTCGACTCGATGTGCCGGATTCCTTGCCCTCGGGAGGAGTCGCCGCTCAGCCCACAGGGAAGGTGTAAGACACCCGAAGCCGGCGCTTCAAATCGCAAAGGAATATATGGACCCCAATACCAAGAAACCGACGACCGCTGACCTGAAGCCAGGAGCGAAGCCTGAGTCCAAGGACGATTTGAAATCGATTCCGATGGCGGAGGTGGAGAAGAAATTAGGTTCGTCGCCGGATGGGCTCACCCAGGCCGAGGCCACAAAGCGGCTGGCCCAATACGGCCCGAATGAGCTTGAGGAGAAGAAAACCAATCTGATTCTAAAATTTCTCTCCTATTTCTGGGGTCCCATCCCGTGGATGATCGAAATCGCCGTTATTCTGTCCGCTCTTGCAAGGCACTGGCCCGATTTCTTTATCATTCTCGTTTTGCTTCTGTCCAACGCCGTCGTGGGATTTTGGGAAGAGAAGCAGGCGGGTGATGCGATAGCCGCACTTAAGGCGAAGCTGGCCATCAAAGCCCGGGTCAGGCGGGATGGTAAGTGGGTTAACCCGGCAGCACGCGAACTTGTTCCGGGGGACGTCATCCGATTGCGACTGGGAGATATTGTGCCAGCGGATGCGCGGCTCCTCGATGGCGACGAAATCTCGCTCGATCAGTCGGCGTTGACGGGAGAGTCTCTCCCCGCTACGCGCAAACCGGGCGAAGCTGTTTTCTCGGGATCGATTGTTCGCCGGGGTGAAATCGGTGCGCTGGTTTACGCCACAGGTACCAAAACCTACTTCGGCAAGACAGCCCAGTTGGTGGAAACGGCCGTCACCGTCAGCCATTTTCAGAAGGCGTTGTTGAAGATAGGAAATTATCTGATCGTCCTGGCTGCCGTGCTGGTTGGAATCATTGTTGTCGTCGCGATCTTTCGCGGCGACCCCATTCTCGATACGTTGCAGTTCGCGTTGGTTTTGACCGTTGCCGCCATACCAGTTGCAATGCCGACAGTTTTGTCGGTGACAATGGCCGTTGGTGCGCGTCTGCTGGCCAAGAAACAGGCGATTGTGAGTAAGCTGGTGGCTATCGAGGAATTGGCGGGGGTCGACATCCTTTGTGCGGACAAGACTGGCACGCTGACCCAGAACAAACTCACCTTGGGCGATCCTTTTTGCGTTAACGGCATCCCGGCTGATCAAGTGATCCTCGATGGCGCTTTGGCGTCCCGCTCCGACAACAACGATACCATTGACCTGGCAGTCATCGGCGGCCTGAAAGATAAGGAAGCGACCAAGGATTTTCAGGTCACGCATTTCATGCCCTTCGATCCGGTGCATAAGCGCACAGAGGCCAGCGTCAAAGATAAGGATGGGAAGGAATTCAAGGTCACCAAGGGCGCACCACAAGTGATTATACAATTATCGGCCAACGCCGAACAGGTGAAGCCCGACGTCGATAAAGCGGTTAACGAATTCGCAGCGCGCGGCTTTCGTGCACTGGGCGTCGCCCGAGCTGAGGGCAATGGCCCGTGGCAGCTCGTCGGTGTTTTACCCCTCTTCGATCCACCTCGCGAGGATGCCAAGGAAACCATCGCAACGGCGTTAAAGATGGGCGTGAAAGTCAAGATGGTGACAGGGGACGCCCTCGCCATCGCGAAGGAAACCGCGAAGAAGTTGGACATGGGCACGAACATCCTCGATGCCGCCGCCTTGGGCGACTCCGAGAAGCAGGAGACCGATCAAGTGACCGAGGAAATCGAGAAGGCTGACGGGTTCGCCCAGGTTTTTCCCGAGCATAAGTTCCATATTGTGGATGTCCTCCAGAAGAAAGGGCACCTCGTTGGCATGACCGGTGACGGCGTCAATGATGCCCCGGCTCTCAAGAAAGCCGATTGCGGTATCGCCGTGTCGGGCGCAACTGACGCCGCCCGCGCTGCAGCGGCCATTGTTCTCCTAACGCCGGGCCTGTCGGTGATTATCGACGCGATCAAGGAGAGCCGGCGCATTTTCCAGCGGATGAACAGTTACGCGATCTACCGCATTGCCGAGACGTTGCGGGTGCTCTTCTTCATGACTCTGGCGATCCTCGTTTTCAATTTCTATCCACTGACGGCCGTCATGATCGTGATGCTGGCGCTGCTCAACGACGGAGCCATTCTGTCCATTGCCTATGACAATGTTAAGTATAAGGCCCAGCCCGAGGCTTGGAACATGCGCATGGTGCTCGGGATTTCCACCGTACTGGGCGTCATTGGGGTGGTGGCGGCCTTTGGACTTTTTTATCTGGGCGAGCGCGTCTTTCATCTCGACCGTCTGCACATCCAGACCCTGATGTATTTGAAGCTGTCCGTAGCGGGACATTTGACGATCTTCCTGACGCGTACGCGGGGGCCATTCTGGTCGATACGTCCGGCCCGAATTTTATGGATGGCTGTGCTAGGCACCCAAACTTTAGCGACGTTGATCGCGGTCTATGGAGTCTTTATGACGCCTCTTGGCTGGAAGTGGGCCGGTTTTGTGTGGGGCTACGCGCTCATTTGGTTTCTCATTAATGACCGAGTCAAGTTGCTCGCCTATCGGATTTTTGACCCTATCAAAGCCACTACAAAACTGGCAGACAAAGACGTACCAAAACCTGATTCCAAGGCCGAGCCTAAACCTGAATCGAAGCCCGAGGGCACAGACAGTCCAAAACCTGGTGCCAAAGCAGCATCGAAGCCTGAAACCAAAGGGGGACCGAAATCCGATGACGAAGACAAGTCAAAGCCTGAGGTAAGGGTCGAACCCAAGCCCAAAGACAAGAACGAGCCGGCTCCAGTGGCGAAAGCTGAATCGAAACCTGAAGCGAAGCCAGAGTCGAAACCGGAGGTTAAAGACGAATCAAAGCCTGAGGCCAAGGTTCAACCTAAACCAGAAGGGCAGAAGCCAACCGAAGCGACGCCACAGCTTGTCAAGCGGGTCCATCAACTATACGAGGAACTGGGCCGAGAGGACGTAAAGGCAGTTCAGGACTGGGAGAAGGCAAACCAGGAAACTCGGAAGAATGCTCCCGATGAAGCGCATAAATAGAATCGGGCAGACCTAGCGACGGTCGTGCCAAAGGAATTATAATGAAAATTCATTCAAAGGATTTCCGGGTCCAGCCTGGGAAAGAAGTCAAACTCAAGGATTGGCCAACGACGATAAAGCCCTTCTTTAAATCCAAGCAGGCCTACCGCGAGCATCTGGCGGAACATATTGAGGAGTTGAGTTCCTTACAACAACTGCACTATGCGTCCAACCGCCACGCGTTGCTTTTGATCTTTCAGGGGATGGACGCCGCTGGCAAGGACGGGGCCATCCGCCATGTCATGTCCGGCGTCAATCCGCAGGGCTGCGAGGTTTACAGTTTCAAACAGCCGAGCGCCGAGGAACTCGAACATGACTTTCTCTGGCGTACGACGTGTCGTTTGCCGGAACGAGGACGGATCGGCATTTTTAACCGGTCCTACTATGAAGACGTGCTCGTCCTTCGCGTTCATCCGGAGATTCTCCTCGGTCAGGGATTCAGCAAGGAGAAATACGAAGAAAAAGGCTTCTGGCAGGACCGGTATCGCTCGATAGTCGACCTCGAGAGACATCTTTATCGTAACGCATCACGCACGGTTAAAGTTTTTCTTCATCTCTCGAAGGATGAGCAGCGAAAAAGGTTCCTGGAGCGCATCGATGCCCCGGACAAGAACTGGAAACTTAGCACGGCAGACATTCACGAGAGAAAATATTGGAACCATTACCAGAAGGCTTACGAGGATTGCCTAAATGCGACAAGTACCCATCACGCGCCTTGGTACGTCGTTCCCGCCGACGATAAGGATAATGCGCGCCTGATTGTTTCTCAAATTGTCCTTGATTTGCTTGGTGATCTGAAGATGGCCTATCCGACGACCACCACGAAGCGTAGGCAGGAACTGAAGTCTATTCGGAAGTTACTCACTGATCACACAGGCTGATCAAATTAGGCGGTGAATCTACTTGTTCTCAATGCTGGAAGCGGAAGTCACAAATGCTCGTTGTTTCGCGTCGGGCAAATTCTACCGGTGGAACCAATGGAGCCCGTCTGGAAGGCAGTCATCATGGCGACCGACCCCGGTACCTCTTCCCAGGAAATCTCCCTATCCATAGAAGGGGAAGGACGAAGGAAAGAGCAACTGAAGCTACCAGCGGACCTTTCTTCGAGGAAGCGGGTCGAGTATCTCTTGAATCTGCTGCGAGACGACAAATCGTTGGGCCTAGGAAAGACAAACGCAATTGACGCGGTGGGGCATCGGGTGGTGCACGGTGGAATCGAATATGACAAGGCGGTCATCATTGACCCGCAAGTTGAGGCGGTCATCAAACGCCTTGCTGCCTTCGCACCGCTTCACAACCTGATCAACTTGGAGGGTGTTCAAGCTGCGCGGGAAATCCTGGATCCTGATGTTCCGCAGATCGCCGTTTTCGACACGAGCTTTCATCGAACGCTTTCGGAAGCGGCTTCGACCTATCCGGGACCCTATGCCTGGCTGCAAAAGGGAATCCGACGCTATGGATTTCATGGTACCAGCTTCCGCTGGGCCAGCGCCCAGGCTTCCCGTTTGCTCAAACGCGAAAACGATCCTGAACTGCGATTGATTATTTGCCATTTGGGTGGCGGATGTTCGCTTGCCGCAACCATCGGCGGAAAAAGTGTTGATACCACGATGGGTTTTACTCCCATGGACGGCATCGCCATGTGTACCCGGTCGGGTGCACTCGATCCAGGTATTCTGCTCTTTCTCATGCGAGAAAATCCCGATATCAATGAACTCGAGAAAACGCTGGATAGCGAAAGTGGGCTAAAGGGGCTTTCTGGACTTCCTGGCGACACCCGAATCCTGCTGCCTGAAGCCAGTAAGGGCAACCATCGAGCCAAGCTGGCCATGAACGTCTTCATTCATCGTTTACAAGCCGGGATTGGCCAGATGATCGCTTCGCTTAACGGCCGTCCCGACGCCATCGTGTTTACCGATGCTATAGGCGAGGACGAACCTTTAGTCCGGTCTCGCGCTTGCGAACCTTTCAAGTTTATCGGCATGGAGGTTGATCCCGAGAAAAATGCGACTTCGCCCATCGACGCCGATATCTCGAATCCGAAAGTTCATGTCCGTGTCTTGATCGTCAAGTCGCGGGAGGATTGGCAAATTGCCAGGGACTGCCACAAGCTTTGTCAATCGAAGCCGTAACGCCAAGATTGATTATATCAGCAACTCCAACATTTCCGGTGAGAAGGTGTTCCAAAGGTCGTTAACCGGCACCTTAGGATGATCAGGGCCGTAGCCGAGAACACTGAGCCAAGAGGTGCCCAGCAGGAAACGACGTTCTTCAGGTACCGGTAAAGGCGGAGAGCTATTCGAAGCGTGATCTTTTCCTTCGGCAAGGTTTGGGAAATGGGCTTAACCCCGTTCCAATCCGCGTCACAACTGTATCGCCTCGACTATCGCGCTGGAACGAGCTTCAAGATGATAACTGGGAGAAAGAGTTGGCAGCCTTTCTTGTTTCGCGGGGAGCGGGGCTTGCGGCAATAAGCGATACGTATCCACCGCAAGATGCCACCACTCATTCGAGGGCAGAGCCGGAAGCAAAAAATTGCTCGCTTCGTTGCCGGAATTGAACATCAGGTAAAGCGTGTGCCTTCCTTCTTCTTGAATCAGGCAGGCAAGCTCTTTCCGCTTGGGATCGGCCCAGATTGGCAGCCTGCCTTGGGGACTGAACCAGGCAATTTCCGCATTAGTGTAGAACTTTTCCTCGCTTAGAACGGGGTGGGCCTGACGAAAAGCGATCATATAACGGGCAAAGAGAAAAATCTCCTTGTGCTCTTCCAGGTTTCGCCAGTTAAACCAGCTTGTTTCGTTGTCCTGGCAGTAGGCGTTGTTATTGCCCGCTTGAGTCCGGCGAAATTCATCGCCACCCAGCAGCATGGGGACGCCGCGCGAGATTAACAGCGTCAGTAAGAAATTTTTAATCAGTCGATTTCTTAACGCCTCGATTTCCGGGTCTATACTCATCCCTTCAGAACCGTTGTTTTGACTAAAATTATCGTTTGAACCGTCATGGTTATTTTGGCCATTGGCTTCGTTGTGCTTACCGCAATAACTGACCAGGTCATTGAGCGTAAACCCATCATGACAAGTGAGGAAATTGATGCTGCTTTCGGGACCTTTACCTGACTTGGCGTAAATGTCGGAACTTCCGCAGATGCGGCTGGCGAAACGACCGAGCATCCCGTTTTCACCGCTCCAGAAACGTCGGATGTCGTCGCGGTACTGCCCATTCCACTCAGCCCAACGCCTTTCCGAAAAGCTGCCTACCTGGTAAGCACCAGCTACATCCCAAGCCTCGGCAATAAGTTTTACATCTCTCAAAATCGGATCTTCGGCGATCCGAGCCAAGAGAGGAGGATTGGCCAATAGCTTTCCAGAGCCATCCCGCCCAAGAACGGAAGCTAAATCAAACCGGAATCCATCCACGTGCATCTCGATCACCCAATATCGCAATGCGGTCAGGATATAGTCACGGACTACCGGATGGTTGGCGTTTATCGTATTACCCGTTCCGGTGAAATCCTTGTAATAGCGCTTATCCCCTTCGAGCGTGTAGAAAATGGCGTTATCCATCCCACGAAAGCAAAGAGTTGGCCCGAGTTCATTGCCCTCTGCCGTGTGATTGAAGACGACATCGAGAATCACTTCGATTCCTCCGGCGTGGAACGCCTTTACCATTTCCTTGAACTCTATTTTCTGTTGCCCTAGTCCTGTGTTGCTGCTGTAGGAGGCCTTTGGCGCAAAGAAAGCTACAGGATCGTAGCCCCAGTAATTTCGAAGGATTATTCCTGTCTGCGGATGGACGGCGGTGACTTGATTTTCGTTAAACTCCTGTACCGGCATCAATTCGACGGCTGTCACGCCCAAGTCTTGAAGGTAACGTATTTTGTCGATGAGCCCCCGGTAGGTGCCCGGGTGCTTGACGCCGGAACTGGCATCGATGGTGAAACCACGGACATGAGTTTCATAAATGACGGTCTTAGACCACGCGTGTTTAAGCGGCTGGTCGTTTTGCCAATCGAAGGAGTTATCAGTGAATACGCTTTTCGGCATGTTTCCGGCATCATCAAGTCGAGAGCAAACCGCATCTTGTCTTGGGGCCCATGGATCGAAACCGTGAGCCGGATTAAAGTCCCAATTTGGCAATCGTGAGATGGCAGTGGCAAACGGATCAAGAAGTAGTTTGTAAACGTTGAAGCGATGCCCTTCCGTTGGTTGGTAAGGCCCATCGACGCGGTAACCGTAGAGCTGGCCCGACTCAATGCCTTGAACCCAGATATGCCACACGTCACCGGTACGGTTGTAGGCTGGATCAAAATCAATCACTCGGCTCGGCTTGGCATCTTTGGAAAAATCAAAAAACTCCAATTGGACCCGGGTCGCATGACGGCTGAAGAAGGCGAAGTTGATACCACCCTCGCATTCATGGGTTCCCATCGGTAACGGAACTCCCTTTCGAACATGCGCGTGCTCCAAAGGCTCCGCGATACCAACATGCTTGGCAACGATAGTTGAGTTCATGATTGTCCATGCATGCGGGCGGCTTATCAGGTGATTATCGTGAGTTAGCCGCCTATTCGTTCGCCCAGGCTGTAGCCGATTGAATTTCCTCTTTCGGGAAAACTTTAACCGGGCATGGCACAAAAAATCCAAAAAAGCGCACGGCTTCTTTAACCCACTCGGTGTTGGTCACCACAGCAATCTTTTCAAATGCAGTAAGATGTTGCAGTCCGATTTTCGTGTCGTCCCACATGGCTTCGGCGGTGTACCCTTCGAAATCATCGGCCAAGACAAAAAGAAACCGGACCTTGGAATATAACCTGATTTTTTCTTCCACGGTTGGAATCACCACTCGCTCGTAGTCTTTGTGGCTAACCATGCCATGCGCGCACAGAGCCACGACATTGTTTTGCATGTCCTCGCTTATTTGTTCGATCATGGGTTTCTCGTTTGATTTGTAGGATGCTCTCTCTGGCATGCTGTTGCTTCGTACCCCCTGGAAAAAATCCCCGTCAAGAATCGATGCGGCGTTGGCCACACCGATATGTCCCTAAGACTTTTTCTTGATAAGCAAAACCTCAAGCCGGCAGCTTAAGTGCGCCGTCCTGATGTCCGTCCGTGTCTGCGGGAATCGCATTCGCACGTGGCGGTAGGTTGCTCGGCAGAACGCCATTCCCACGTTCCTGTCCCAATCCCATGCTGAGCGCTGTCATCCCGGCGAGACCCCCAAGCTGCATGCTTTCCACGGCTGTGCTTGGAACAATGACGATGGTTGAATTCTCCTTTAAACCCTCATACAGCATGTTCATGGCTCGCAAATGGAAGGCAATCGGATTGTGTTCATAATGTTTGCCAGCTTCCTCGAATTTCTCCGCGATCTGCCTCTCGGCATCTCCAAGGATGACGCGGGCCTGACGCTCCCTTTCCGCCTGGGCTTGCATCGACATCGCATCCTCCAAACCTGGCGGAATCAAGACGTCTTTCACCTCGACGGAAATGACGTTGATGCCCCAGGGTTCGGTGCGTTCATCGATAATCGTCCGGAGCAGGGCGCTGATTTTGTCCCGGCCCTCCAGCATATCGCCAAGCATGGTCTTGCCGATGACATCGCGTAGCGCGGTTTGGGAGGCCCAACCGATTGCGCTTTGATAATCCGCGACATCCAAAGCTGCTCTTTTGGGGTCGACAACCTTCCAAAACAGGACGGCGTCCACATCGACCGGTACGGTGTCCTTCGTAAGAGTCTTTTCAGCCTTGAAGCCTGTCGTGATGACACGGGTATCGATCCAGTAAGGAATTGTATCGATCACCGGGATAAGGAAAAACAACCCCGGCCCCTTAAGGGCATGGAATTGTCCCAGGCGCAATATGACCGCCCTGTCCCACTGATCGGCCACCCGAATCGCGGAAGAAGCGATGCCCGCCACAACAAAGGCAACGATGGCGACACTAATAGCGGCCACATTACCAGCAATACCGTTCACCGCATAGGCGATGGCTGCGCCAACGCCAAAAATGACGATGAATACCAATGTTCCGAACGCACTACTTTGTCTCATTTTATTTTCTCCATATTTTTTTGCCGCAAACGATTTTGGTTTCACCCCGTGATAAATGATTCGGAACGAACCTAGTGTCTGCGAGGGGATAAGATAGTTCAGTTGATGATCGTGGCGCTATGGGGTCAAACCCTACCACTGCCTCATCTCTGCCAAACGATTCGTTCGTCTTCCAAGGGCACGGAAATTCCGTCGCAGTAAGGGATGAGACGAGCGGTATAATCAGATAAAGGGCGATCTCCAGGAGCAGATCCGTTGTAAAGGTAGAGGCCTGTGGCTCCAGCAAGTTCGCGTATGCGCTTCATCTCCAGTCGCACGGGATTGCCATCCTTATCAACGTTCGCAAACAACTCGACGCGCACCGCCGCTGGGTCGAGATCATTGAGATAAACTTGCGCCTCGAATAAATGCTGCCCGTTCCGGGTTTCAACTTTAACTTCACCGAAATGGATGGATTGCCATTTCTGCTGTAGATTTCGCCGCCAATCGACCATCTGCTTGCCCATTTTGCCTTTATCAGCTTTTCGTAAGTTGTACGCGGTGGCACCGGGCAGATAGTAGTGCTCGGTATATTCGCGCACCGTTCGTTCTGCTGAGAAGTGGGGCGTTAGTCGGGCCATGCTTTCCCGCATCCGGGCCACCCAGGCCGTTGGAATGCCCTGATCATTACGGTCGTAGAACTCAGGAATGACATCGTTTTCGAGCACATCATATAGCCTTTCGGCTTCGGCACGATCCCAGCCAGGGTCGTTACCATGTTCCTTCCCATCACCTAATGCCCACCCAAGGTCTGGAAAAAAGGCTTCCGCCCACCAACCATCCAACTCCGAAAGATTAATGCCACCATTGACCAAAATCTTCATCCCGCTTGTTCCACAGGCCTCCCATGGTCGACGGGGTGTGTTGATCCAGACGTCCACGCCCTGTACCAAACGCTCAGTCAAGTTCATGTCATAATCGCTCAGAAAAATCGCGTGCGGACGGGCTGCCGGTTGGCGAATGAATTGAATCCATTTTTGGATCAGGGCTTGTCCGGCCACGTCCGCCGGATGAGCCTTGCCCGCAAGGATCAATTGCACCGGTCTCTGGGGATTGCAGAGTAGCCGAAGAAGCCGATCAGGGTCTTCCAGGAGAAGATTGGGCCTTTTATAAGTGGCGAAACGGCGCGCGAAACCAAGCGTAAGCACATTGGGGTTGAAGAGATGCCGCGCTTGCTCCACGGTTTCGATGGGCGCTCCTGCAGCCGCATAATGCCGTCCTAGACGGTCTCGGGCGTATTCAACGAGAGACTTATTCGCCTCAAGTCGGAACTGCCAAAGCGTGGCATCGGATACGGCGCGAATGTCATGTTCGAGGTTCTCTTTCGTGCCCAACCAGCGGTCCTTTCCACAAGCCTTGGTCCAAAGAGCATCGGCGGCCGCCGAATCCCAAGTCGGCATATGGACTCCGTTTGTCACGTGACTGATCGGCACCTCGTCCTCGGGCCACCGCGGAAAAAGCGGCTCAAACAACTGACGACTCACTTGACCATGCAGCCGACTGACGCCATTTACCGCACCGCTGCCACGGACAGCCAGATAGGCCATGTTAAAACTTTCCTTCGAGTCGTTTGGATTCTGCCGACCAAGCGCCATAAGATCGCGCAGAGAAATCCCTAAATGTTTCTTCGCGTAAAGACCAAGGTATTGCTCAATCAAAGCCGGATCGAATCGATCAAAGCCAGCAGCCACAGCGGTGTGCGTTGTGAAAAGGTTTCCTGCCCGAGTCGCGGTCAGCGCGACTTCAAAGGGCTGGTCGAAATCCTCCATAAAATTGCGAGCTCGTTCCAAGATCGCAAAGGCTGCATGCCCCTCATTCAGGTGGCAGACTTCCGGTTGGATGCCGAGCGCTCGAAGCAAGCGCCAGCCTCCAATCCCTAGCAAAAGTTCCTGCTTGAGACGCAACTCTGGACCGCCGCCGTACAGCTCACTGGTAATCCCGCGATGCGCGGGATAGTTCGCCGCATCATTGCTGTCCAAAAGGTAAAGCTTCCTGCGGCCAACTTGGACTTCCCATGCGCGTAACCAGACCGAGTAGCCCGGAAGGGCGATCTCGAGTCGCAGCCACTCGCCGTTCGGGTGCCTTAACGGCTTTATCGGTAATTGCCCAGGGTCGTTGTAAGGGTAAAGTGCTTGTTGCGCACCGTCTTTATCGATGACCTGGCGAAAGTAGCCTTGTTGATAGAGCAACCCGACGCCGACAACGGGCACGTTTAGGTCGCTGGCTGCTTTGAGCTGATCGCCTGCCACGTTGCCGAGACCGCCTGAATAAATCGGGAGAGCTTCGCTCAGCATGAATTCCATGCTGAAATAGGCGACGCAATTGAGCGGGCAATTGGGATGATTGTTCTGGAACCAGGCGGGCGTATCTTCCGCGTCGTGCTTGGCTTTAAGGATCTCGTCGATTTTGTTTTGAAAAGCTGGATCTCCCAGCTTCTGCTCAAGACGATCTCGTGAGACAGTCTGCAATACAACCCAGGGATTCTGGGTGAGGTCCCAAAGAGTGGCGTCAAGCTGACGCCACAGGTTGTCGCCCCCATGATTCCACGATGAACGCAGATCAAGGGCCAGTTCGGTTAGTTGGTCGATTCCTTCGATTTTAGCAGGAAGACGGACATGAAGATTAAAATCGGGAGGTGTTTCAATCATAATTGTGAGGTCGCAAGGTTTTCCAAATCCGCAATTTTTGCTAGACGGCGACGGTGACGCTCAGCGCCGCTGAATCTTGCCGCCAGAAACGTCTGAAGTAATTCCCAGGCCAGAGCATGCCCGATGACCAGCCCCCCGAAGCAGATCACGTTGAGATCGTCGTCTTCGACGCCTTGGTGGGCCGAAAAGCTTTCATGAATCAGACTGGCCCGAACCCCGGGGATTTTGTTCGCGGCGACCGACGCCCCGACGCCGCTTCCGCAAATGGCCACGCCTCGTTCCACTTCCCCACTGGAAACAGCGCGCGCAAGGGGCACGATGTAATCGGGATAATCATCATCCGGCTTGGGCTGCCCATCACCGAAATCGATCAACTGGTAGCCCTCTTCGCGTAACCTATCGACCAGAAATTGCTTTAACTCGAAGCCTCCATGATCGGCAGCAATGCCAATTACTTTCGGTGTCAGTGGAAAAATGGAGGGTAGGTCGGGCATGGCCTTTTGACGCATGTGGTTTCATGCCTGCATGACGGGTTTTATGCCCACCACGCAGACGACAATTTTTGGAACCGGAAGGATTTATTTGCTGGTACTTGAAAGTACGTGATCCTCCTGTGACTCCGGGTTGCTGCTCTTGATAATCTCTCGGGCACGCGCCGCCTCTTGCTCTGTCCCGTGGGCAATAATCACAAACTTGCCGTTTTTGATCTCTGTCTCGTACTTTAACACGCTGTTCTGCGGAATACCCCAACTGTAGAGGCCTGCCCCGAACGCGCTAACGCCACCAACCACGACAGCACCTTCAAGCGCGCTGACGATCCAACCCACGATTGGGCCAGCAGCGACCAAAGGACCGACCCCCGGAACGAAAAATAAAGCGGAACCGAACAGCAAGCCCCAGATCCAGCCCCAGAAGGCACCCAGGCCACCCCAGTATTTCATGCGATCCCCCGTGTTGTAGTAACCGAGCACATGCTCGTCGGTTTGGTAGTCGCGCCCAACAATCGACAATTGTTTCATGTTGAATCCAGACGACTGGAGTTCCTTGACTGCACTTTCGGCTTCGTTGTGGGATTTGTAGATGGCCACTACGGCATTGCATTCGGTCATAATCTTGGGTCTTTCTTGGTTATTTGCTTGGAAATTGCACCCTAAGACATGGCGTACCTTCCTTCTATGGGGTAAACACCCCATACGGGTAGATGGCCCACTCCTGCGGTCCAACCACCCTGAGCCCTCCCCGTCTGGTGCGGATCGGAGGCAGGGCCTGGTGCTGCCGCAGAGCATTGGCTCGGCCTTAACGTGCATGTTGAATCCCCCGTTCGTGTCCAAACGAAGCACCGAATGGACTGCTAACACTGGTGGGCGGGGATGCTCTAAATCCCGGCGCGGCAAATGATACGAGGCAACCCGGTCATTCGTCTGCTGACTATGGGGTGAAGACCCCATTCCATAGATTTCGTCCCAAGCATAAGCTCTTCCTAGAATCATTATGAAATTATTACAAAATCTCATTTTCAGCGGCTTGATTGCCACTGTTCTCTTTTGGCATGCTCCGGGACAAGTCGCTGGCGATGTCGCAGCTACCAATCAAAATCCCCATTCGACTCCCAATCCGAATCCACCGGTCGTTCCATCGTCAACTACATCAGTCGGTCCTGGTACGCCGGGAACCTCTAACACGCAGTCGGCCGATTCCACACAGTCCATAACTATTGCAGTTGTGATGGCATTTCTCCTCTCAATATACTGGCAAAAGCTCGGAATCGATTCCGGAGGCGTCAAGGGTGAGGCACCGTCTCGTGTTCTCAAGACCCTGATTCGCGAAGTCGAAGAGAGTTCTGGCTACACGAGGAACGACGCGCGAGCCAAAGCCAAAGCATGGCTGCTAGAAAACGTCGCCTCTTTGGGGGAGAACGAGATTTTCCTGGCAAAGACGCACTTTAATTATCTGCTTCCCACAGATTGGGGAGCCAAAGCATAGAAGGCCCAAGCACAGGCGGACCGGGCTCTTCAGGCCAAACGCATGTCATCGCTATCGGTGATTCTCAGAGCACTCGTTCCCGTCGCTTTTGTCATTTTGCTCGGCGTTTTCGCAGGCCGCGTGCGGTTGATTAGGCCTGAGCAGAGTAATGTACTAGCCACTCTGGCACTCGATTTCTGTTTGCCAGCTCTCCTTTTCGGCGCAACCGCCACGATGGCTCCAGGGGATTGGTCCAATTGGCGTCTCTCGTTAGGAATTGCCTTGGGGTTGCTCGTCATTTTCATTTCTGCGCTAATCATCTCGCTAGCTTTTTTTAGAAATACCCTTGCCGCGAGTTCCCTTCAGGCACTCAATAGTGCCTTCCCGAATGTCGCCTTTATTGGTGTTCCCGTGTTTACAGCCGTACTGGGTAAATCCGCGATGCTGCTCGTCGTCATCGGAAATCTTATTGGCAATCTGGTGCTGGTGCCCCTGACGTTGATCTTGCTGGCTGCCGGGAGTCAAACACGAACCGGCACCAAGTTGCGAGTGATCTGGAATTCCCTTCTCGATGCGATCAGACAACCGCTGATTTGGGCACCCCTAGCAGGGCTGTTCATGGCGTTGACTCATATACCGCTTCCCGTACTGGGTCAAAAATCGCTGTTTCTCATTGGTGACGCGACCTCGGGCGTCGCCCTTTTCGCCACAGGGTTAATCCTGAGTGGGCAAAAACTTTCGCTGAGCCTACCTACCATATTGAATGTAGGATTCAAGAATGCGGTTCAGCCCGTTGCGATGTGGCTCTTAGCGTTACTCTTGGGGATTACTGGATTGGAACAACATGAAATGATTTTGTTGGGAGCACTCCCGACCGCTCCCATCACCGCCATGTTTGCAGTTCGTTACAAGGTTTACGCCGAAGAATCAGGCGCGACTATTTTGTTCAGTACCATCTGCTCCATCGTAACTTTAGGACTCGTTATCGCCTTGACTCGCTGACTCGCGGCTCTGCCGTACCCGACCTGTAGCCGTTTTAGAAAAACATCTGGATCTGGATGGAGAGTATTTCTTCCTGAGTTTGAGGCTGGAGTACCCTCGCCTTGGTTTGTTCATAACCGACGACATCGCACCCCAAGTAGGGCAAGGAACAACAAGGCTACGGAGACGACGAGGAGGAAACAAAGAACCTTCAGGATCCCCCTTGCGAACACGGCCTTTGATATAAATTCCAACGTTGCCACAAAAGCCGTGGCAACAAGGAAAGCAAGAGTGGATAAAAGAATTCTAACCTTCTTTAGTTTTCTAAGGAGCTTGCCGCCCGATGGGTTCGTCGAGCACTGGCTGGCCCGTTTTGCGAACGTCGCCTTCAAGTTCGGTCATTCGAGCAAAGGAGATAGCCGCACTTCGCGCTTCCACCCCATCGGCGGAGGTGGCGTTGACCGGGATGTGGAACCGACCATCCGGGAAGGCGAAGTGATACCGGAAGTTGCCATCCTCGCTCGGGTTGATTTTCTGGCCATCGATGCAGACCTTTGCGTTCGGCTCCGTACCGCCGTAGATGATCAGCTCAGCATTGACGTGCATATGGAAACTCCGTTCACGTTTAAACGAAGCACCAAATGGACTGCTGACACTGGTGACCCACCCCCCGGCGCTGGAGGCCCATTGCCCGGAGGAAACCATCGTTTCAAATCGCTTCTTGAGCATTTCGGTGATCTCGAAGGAGCCAACCATGCGACTGCGGACGTCCTCATCGCCCAGGTGTTCGAGCAACTCGTGGGCCTCCTCGTGCTTGAGGTCACGCGGAACGCGGGCCTGGAAGGGTAGTTCGTAATCGCTGCGCTGGAGACGGGCCCGTGTTTCCGCCAGTTCCTCCCCGGGTTGCCCCTGTATGGCGATCAACTCGCAGAGTTCTCGAAAGGAGACCTGGTAAGGGATCGTGACAAACCGGGCGTCGGTGTTGGGCGATAGCGTATCGCGAGGCATGCAAACTTCAGCGGAACGGGTTAGGACTTCCAAGCCGCCATCGGCCCGATAATAGCCGAGTTGGGCGATAAAGGCTGCGCCGGGCCGATTGACCTGGAGGTACCAATGTTGGTGGCAATCCCAAATATGTATCTGCTGCACTCGACCTTCTCCGGGGACGTAGACTTCGAGAAAGACCTTGCCGTCATGGGCGGCGTGGACGGCTGACTGGTACTGGGACCGGCTCAAATCCCAATAGGCGAAGAGTGTTTGGGGGTCGCGAGCTACAAGATATAATTTCATTGTCCCATACGATTCGGGAAGATACCCGAGGAACTCGTAAGCGGGAAGTTCCTCGGCTTTGACCTTGGGCTTAGGGGGCAAAATCGCTGCTGAAACAGCAGGAGCAGACGAGGACGAAGACGCGTTCGCGTTAATAGCGGGGCGTATGCGCGGGGGCTTTCTCCGAGGAAAGGAAGGCTTGGTAGCGGGCATATTATTCTCCACAGGCTATTAACTTCTTGAGAAGCGTCTATGGGGTGAACACCCCATGGCTAAACTTGAAATCGTCCTCTCTTTCTGTTCCTCATATCACGGCTCAGCTGTATTCCATCAAGCGCAATCCCGGCAGTTCGGCGGTTCATAATCCAGAATAATGATCGATTTATGAATATTGTTGCTGGCGCGACTAACGAGGTTTTGATGGTATCCGGCAACTTTTGCAGCCCCTTCCATTTTATGCCTGTAGAACCACGGGCCTAGGCAAATGTGGCCGGGCGCTTCGAGCGACTTTGGCGAAAGAAAAAGAAGATAATGACGCTCATGGCTGCGGCATAGGCGCACCACAACGAAGTAAAGGCATAAGCGTAGATCACGAGCACAGCGATCAAGCCGATGATATTAAGAATTCCGAAGACGACTAAATAGCGATAGCCCGAGAACAACAGCGCCCCGCAAGTTGCAATCAAGTATGCTCCCCCTACCAGGATTGATGAGGTAAACTTGTTGTCGTAAACGATAGTATGACCGCGCACAAAAACGTGCAGAGGGGCAGCGATAAGACCCCATAAAATATAGAGGGACAACGCACCGCCCAGAACCACAAAACCAAGCATATGCCGCCTTTTTTGGGAAGTTGGTTCGATCAGTAAGACGCTCAAAGGCAACAAAAAAGGCAAAAGCCCCTGTGCATACAACGCGAAAGCGACTCCAGCATCATATCCTACACTCGATGGTACGATATGATCGGCTCCAAGCCAGACTATGCCCTCGGTAAATTGGTGTACTGCAAATAAAGTTGGCACAGCAGCGAAAAGAAGTTCTCGACGGTGTTTTACCTCCAGGAGGGTGGCCACCCCGACAGCACCGAGTACGGCGCTACCTGCGAAGTTAGCCGTTGCACAAAAACACATAGCTGTTCTACGACCCGAGGTCTCAGTACAATCGGGCACCAATGAAGACCAGAACCGTCGTGGTCATTGCCATAGCATCACTTCCACAAGAGTATTTCAGGTGGCTTGCGTGATGTCGCTGGAGGCTCACTAGTAGGCACTCCGATGATGATGGGCGCGATGACGGTCATTTCATTCGGAATTTTTAACTCAGTCTTCCACTCCGCAGTGTTAAGGGCCTCCACGGCAAAACCAATGACACAAGTGCCCAGACCATTCGCGCAGGCTGCCAGCATGAGGTTCTCTGCAGCCAGCCAGCAGTCGGCTTCCACAAACGGTCCTTTGTGCTTGCCACAGATGATGATGAGCGTGCCTGCCTTGTGGAAGACGTGAAATTCGGGGACGTCGGCCAGATGGAGCCGATGCTTAGATGACGGGGAATCTCCACGCTTCGCTTCCTCGCGCACTTGCTCTTCGCACTTGTCCGACAAGCGGTCAAGCACGCCCCTATCTTGGATGACGACAAACGACCACGGCTCCTGGTGCATGGCGGTGGGCGCGAGCACGGCGGCATTGAGTAGCGCGTTGACGGTGGCTTTATCGATGGCTTGCTGCGTGTAATTGCGCACCGATCGACGTTGATGGATGGCGTCCATCGCACTCATGGTTGGTTTAGATGGAATGGGGTTTTTTCTGTCAGTCATAATGTTTGAAATGTGTGAGTTTGTGTGGGCTGAAATTCGCTTTTTTAGAATTAGGCAAGAGTGGCGAGCGCTTCCTTGGTGAAGCCGACCAATTCGGAAGTACGCCCTTCGTGAATCTTTTGAGTCCACCCTGCGTCGGAGATCAAGGCGCGACCCACGGCGACCAAGTCGAAATCTCCCCTATCCAAGCGGCGATGGAGTTCATCCAAGGAGTTGGGCACTGAGGCTTCCCCACGGAAGGCCGCGAGAAACTCTCCGGAAAGCCCGACGGAACCCACCGTGATACTGGCTTTTCCGGTCAGCTTTTTCGCCCAGCCCGCAAAGTTCAAATCCGAACCCGTGAACTCGGCATCCCAAAACCGGCGTTGCGAACAGTGGAAGATATCCACACCCGCCTCCGCCAAAGGAACGAGCCAAGCCTCCATCTCGTGAGGCGTCGTCGCTAGCTTTGCGGTGTAGTCTTGAAGCTTCCACTGCGAGACTCGAAGACTAATCGCGAATTCAGAACCGACTGCGTGGCGAACAGCCCGAATCAGTTCCTCTGCGAATCGGGAGCGTTCAGCTAAAGACTGTCCGCCGTATCGGTCGGTGCGTTGGTTGGTGGGATGCCAGAAGAATTGATCAATGAGGTAGCCATGAGCGCCATGAATTTCGACCGCGTCAAATCCCAGCGTTTTGGCGTCCGCCGCCGCCTGCGCAAACGCCCGGATGGTTTCGGCAATATCGTGCTCCGTCATTGCGATTCCCCCGATCTTGCCGGGAGCGACGTAGCCCGATGGTCCTTCAAACGGTGCGGGTGGCAACCAACCGGAATCCTTGGCAGCCACCACGCCCATATGCCAGAGCTGTGGAGCCATGACACCCCCGGCCGCATGCACTTTATCAATCACCGTCTTCCACCCACCAAGTGCCTTCTCGCCATAAAAATGGGGAATATCCCGATCATTGGAAGCTGCCGGGCGGTTGACCACCGTACCTTCGGATATGATCAGGCCCACCTCTCCCTGTGATCGGCGAACATAGTAGTCCGCCACAGCCAAAGTAGGCACTCCGTCGGGAGAGAACGAGCGCGTCATGGGAGCCATGACGATCCGGTTATTAAGTTTTAGCGACTTCAATCGAAATGGCTGAAAAAGTAGATGCGTATTCGCGCTCTTGGGGTGTGACACTAACCGAATCTCGCTGCTCGTAATTTGGGTCATAATTTACTTTCAGCCTCTGCATCGGAGGAGGAGGCGCATCGCGTGGTCGAAATCCCGACTGCCTTGACGACGATTATTTATCCTCTTCCTTCTGTTTCTTCGCCGCTTGGACCATCTGATCGTGTTCGGCTTCGAGCATCCCCTCGTCGATCAATCTTTCGGCGACGCTTCGACCTTCGTCATCCTCATCGTCGATGGAAGTTACGGGCACAACACGCCCAGTGGATCCGGGCAGCGGATCCCACCGTTCGGATTCGGGAGCAGACTCAAGGAGGGCTTCCTTCGGGTCCTGATCCGACTCGTTCGTCAACTCCCGTTTGGCCTGTTCCCAATCGGAGGTGGATACTTCTTGCGCGGTGCGGCCGTCGATAACGGCCAGTTCAACGGCTCTTTCCCGAACCATCTTTTCGGTCACTGTCCCGACACCAGTAGAATTGATGATTAAGGCCGCGTCTTTTGGAGGGTCGATTTTCATAATTAGGTGGTTGATTACTCAGTGGCCTGACTGTGAGCCTCGACAAACCAGAGCCACTTATCGATTCCCCGCGAAACCTCGGTAAACAGATCGGCGGTGTCGGCGTCGTCCAGGTCATCCGCCTCGGTGATGGTACCCCTCGCCTCATGCCCAAAGGTCGAAAGGGCAGTGACGACCGCGCTGATATGTGACGTGCCTTCCGCAACCGCGAGTGGGTATTCGTCGAGTTGGGAACGGGCAGCCGAGACGCGAACGGTGCCTTCCGCAATGCCTCCGAGCTGAACAATACGCTCGGCGATCAGATCGACATAACCTTCTGCGGCCTCGGCAATCTTGTCGAAGAGCTCGTGCAGGCCAATAAAGTTGGGCCCTTTGACATT